>JAABUQ010000989.1_pt1 | contig 64071 bp, 32 predicted proteins | sample 5560001 | NCBI WGS metagenome assembly JAABUQ01 (sample SAMN10711888, study PRJNA513371) | rock metagenome | isolation source: Antarctica rocks | place: Antarctica: Victoria Land, Finger Mt nord | collected 2015-12-18
AGTAGAATTTTGACATCGTGATACCATCAATTGCGTTGGTGATAGACCTGCAAAGTGAAATTTTAGATGTGTTTCGCAGGCCAAATCGTTTTTCACTTTCCCGGCTGCGGCACAGAAACCTGCTTCGCACGATACCACGGTACGCGCTCAGGCGAGACAAGCTCTTCCCGCAGCGCTAAGACGGCCGTTCTGCGGATGCTACGGAGTACCGTTGTCGAAGGCGCCAGCGTTTTACCAAATTCAGAGTTATGACTGACTGATGGCACTACAATATACTTGTGAATTCGCACACAAATACTTTGAGTTTAAATTAGGGACTGTTACGGTCTGTAAGTGATCGCCCACACCTACAAGCTTCTACTATCTGCAATTTCAAGGCGCTTTTGGCCGCCGTCATAGCTGTAGACTAATCTCCAGTAAGCAGACTAGCGATCAGACTGATCCAATGATACACATGGCCGCGCATTCGGCTATCGCGTAGATCGGATACTGGTAGTGTCCCGCCAACGGCATAGGAAGAATGCTCGCATCCACCACTCGTAGTTTCCGGATCCCTTTCACGCGCAATTTTGTGTTGACGACCTTACCCATAGCTGCTGTGCCGCCGCATTGGTAGAAGCTTCGACCAATCACAGCGATTCTGGAGTCGATTTCTTCGTTTGAGCTTTCACTTGATAATTGCGGCTGATTCGCATGCAGTGTTAGTGCAACTAAACTTGAACTCTGAACTTTCCAAAGCACAAGGATTTAAACGCCAAACGAACATGAAGCATTAGGGGAGCACTGACCTGACCAGGGGGAGGGGTCTCTTCCTCTATCATTGTCTTGCCCTCAGTCGTATCGAGCATAGTATGTAGGACAGCTCTTACTCCGGTGCGCATGGCTTCTCGATCGAGCTCGCAGTCGAAGTAGTTAGGATTGATTATTGGGTCAGCAGTTACGTCAGTGCTCGAGAGGGTGACACTACCACGACTGCTGGGTAAGAGACCCAGTACAGGAGTGGAGATATGAGTTCCTGCAAGGCTATGTTCGAAGAATGCTGGAGCCGCGATCGGAGCATAAGAAATAAAGAATTCGACATGGCGACGCGACTTAGATATAAGCGAGTCGTTGTTAGGGATGGCCTTGGCAAGTGCAGCCTGCGATACGTCTGGAATTGATAGCGTTGCGATCCAGCTTATGGGGTTGCCCTTCGCGAAATCTGGTGCATTTTCACCGAAGAGTGCTGATCCGATTGCAAGACCTTGCTCCGGCCGTTTCAGCTTGAAGTACAGCGTCGCTGAAAGATGATCATGCAAATTTTCTCCCACCGGCAGATCCTCGATTGTCACAAGGCCTTGTACAGCGAGGTGCTTCGCTGGACCGATACCAGAAAGCATAAGGAGCTGAGGAGTCTTTATAGCACCGCAGCAACACAGAACTTCCTTTGTAGCCTGGAAAGCTCTGCCATCCAGCAACTCGATTCCAGTCGCAATTTTGTTGCTGGCGTCAATAAGGATTCGCCTCACTGTTGAGTTTGTAAAGACGTTAGCTTTGCTAAGGTCGTAGGCTTTGCTCGCTGGCTGACGTCGACCATCTTTCCAGTTTTCCGACAGCGCTGCGAAACCCAGTGGATCCCCTCCGTTGGCACAAGGGTTATACGGAATGCCGGCTTCTAGAAGGGCGCTCCGCAGCGGTTCTTTGAGCGGATACAGGCGGTCCCCTGCACTTGCGTGGATCACCTTGTCGACTTTATCGAAAAATTCACCTAGCCCTTGGAAACTCCACTGTTCGTCTTCAACTAATGCCGCTGTATATGTTTGAAGTTAGAGGATCATCTCTGAACAAAGACATAAGACCTGATGCGAAATCAAACGATTTCTATGATATAAAAACCGCAATTGAAAGAGAGGAACATGGCATATGATCTTGTTAATGTGAGTTGGACGAACTTTGCGGATCGCGAAACGTGAACAGGACATACCCCATTCGTCGTAGTCTACCGAATGACATTTCGTCCAGTTGCCGTAGTTGACAGCTGATGAGCCGGACAGAAGACGGCCACCACAATTGGGCACGCGGCGATTAGCGAGGCTGGTGTAGCCGTTCTCAGTAAATATTCAAGTGAGCAACGATGTGGTACTTACTGAGGCTGCTCCGTGGATGTGTAATTATATTCAAGACTCGAGCCCAGGAGCGTTGGCGCTGCCAGCGGAGACATGATCTGATCAGAGTAGTCCTCAGGTCCGGCCTCGAAAATGGCCACACTGAAAGAGGCCTGGCTCAAGCGTGAGGCTAGCACGCAGCCGGCTGTCCCTCCTCCAACGACGAGGAAATCAAATGTAGTCTCTCGAGCCATAGTCGCACTTGTCACAGAGCACTGACTTGACTGTGTTAGATTAATGACCAAACGAACGCGGACCCACCCTTCTAAATCCTCCACCCGTCGGTTGTGCTTAGTTGCAGCTACACGGCCAGGGCAGGATGGTGAGACTTAGATGTATGTTCCGAATAATAGTTGGGGGGCTAAGGGCTAGATGAATCAAGGCATAGGCTAACCAAAATTTCGATTCACGAGCGCCGCGATCGTTGCCAACGTCATGCAACTTGCAGATCGGCGATCGCTGTCCTCTCTCATAGCATGGCCCGTCTGACAGCTGAACGCATTCGAAGCTCGCGAGTTGAGGAATCCTCCTACAGTACACGCATTAAAAATCCCGCACGAGCATATAGGGCATAGGACAGGGCCAGTGATTAACAGGGAGAGGAGCGTTAGCGTCAGCGCATATGCCGCATCCGTTGGTCAGAGTCGTGGGAAGGCGCTATTCCGGGGAATAAGACCAACTTGCCACTGCTAGGCAACCATGCAGGTGGGATTTGGACCATCATGACAGGAAGCTTCTGCCGCTCATCTCTGTCTCACAAGCTCGTCTAGGCATGCCTGCTGATGACGGACCTAGACGAGGCGAGCTGTCGAATTTGGAAAGAAGTGCTTATTTGCGCACCACCTCGCAACCTAGCTACCGCTTGTTAAATGCTATATGATAAAATGTACAAGCAAGCGTTTGGGCGGTATCGGCTGCTTCATTGTCACTGGGACTGCAGCGAGGCCAGCACACACCCTGAGGCAGCCGGAAACGCCGCCTACCATTGCGACAGGAATATGGCGTTGGGGGCGGGGCAAAAGCGCGAAGGAGAATGACAAGAGAAGAGGGAGCTAATTGATCGCATACTAAATAATATGTGAACGTCGCCCCCTTAATCTCCGCCTCCTTGGATCAAGCCCGCCTCTCCTGCAGGCCTCTCCAAATTGTGTCAGAGACAAAAGTGCAGCGTCCACACTTTGGTTCAATGGGACTCGAAGTGCTCAACTTTGACGCCGCACGCTAAAAAATTACTAGAGATCCATCCTAGCGTGTTCATAATCCTGGTTTGAATCCTCGTTCCATTGTTAATTTATGATAGGGAAAGAGTGGTACTAGGAGCTATAGAATATCCCACAGCAACCGCTATAACGATACATCGCTGGCTACGGTAGCATTGATAAACAGCCATCTGTCGGCTGTCCCTTACAGCAATTATGACTGGCAAACCTGTACCCGAAGCTCACGTTGCTATCGTCGGCATGGCATGTCGGTTTCCTGGTGCTAGTACAGTCGATGAATATTGGAAAGTTCTGTCTGCTGGAATGTCGATGCACCGCCACGTGCCAAGTGCAAGGTTCTCAGCTGACAACCGTTGGCGCTCCGGGAGTACCAATTCCACATTCTGGGGCAATTTCCTAGATGACCCAGGCGTGTTCGACCATCACTTCTTCAAGATCTCACCACGAGAAGCAGCGTCAATGGATCCTCAACAGCGCTTGGCCCTGGAAGTTGCGTACGAAGCAGTAGAGGCAGCCGCTTACTTTGACCAGTCGCCCAAGCTTCGCTCAGTGGGAGTTTATCTTGGACTTGGCTCAGTGGACTACCAATTTAATGTTGCTTCGCACCCTTCCACGGCTTTCTCAGCACTCGGCACTCTTCGTGCCTTCGTCAGCGGTCGGATTAGTCATCATTTTGGCTGGACGGGGGCCTTCCATCACGTATGACACTGCTTGCTCATCTTCAGCCGTAGCTATCCACTCCGCATGTAAGGCAATTCTCTCCGGTGAATGTTCCGCTGCTTTAGCTGGCGGTGTCAATGTCATTACAAGCCCAGCGCAATACGAGGACCTGACCAAAAGCGGATTCTTGAGCGTAACTGGGCCGTGTAGACCTTTTGATATCGAGGCGGATGGCTATTGCCGCGGTGAGGGCGCCGGCATGCTATTTCTCAAGCAGCTGTCCGCTGCCATTGCGGATAACGATCCAGTGCTCGGCGTAATCGCGTCGTCGGCTGTTAATCAGAGCGACAACTCCACGCCGATAATTTGTCCTTCTCAGTCGTCACAGATGGATCTGTATGGAGAGGTGTTAAAGAAGGCCGGTTTGGACCCTTTTCAAATTGACGGTCTTGAAGCACACGGTACAGGCACCCAAGTTGGGGACCCAGTAGAGTTTGAAAGTATTCGGCAGGTGTTTGGAGGGGAACGCCGCAACAAGCTTTACATTGGGTCTGTCAAGGCGAATATCGGTCACACAGAAGCCGCCTCCGGTGTAGCTGGGGCTATAAAAGCGGTGCTGATGATTCAGCACGCTTCCGTACCCAAGCAAATAAACTTCACGAAGCTCAATCGCAACATCACTTCAATATCTTCGCTTCAACTGGAGATTCCACAGCACACTCAATCTTGGTATGGAAATAGTGTATTTGTCAATAATTATGGGGCGGCCGGTAGCAACGCTGCTTTCATCGTGTCCAAATTACAACCTCCTCGGCTCTCAGAGCAAGCGTCGCCAGTAGATGAAGCACCGGTGCGAAAGTGGCCGATCATTATAGCCGCGCATTCAGAGACAAGTCTGCACTCTTACTGTGTAGCTCTCCATCAAAGTCTGACAGATGGTGTTCTTTCGAGCCTGGTCGGTGCCGATCTTTCGGATCTTGGATTCGCCATGGCACACAGAGCCAACCAAGCGCTTCCGATATCATTGTATACGACTGTCGCTTCACTGCCGGAACTTAAAGTCACTCTTATGGACCACACACCTCAGCTTCGCAACGCATCGTTACTCGATGAGCAAGCCACAACGAAACCTATCGTACTGTGCTTCGGCGGTCAATCTAGTAGAAAGGCTGGCCTGCACCAAGATGTATACCGCAATTGTGCCATATTACGCAAGCATCTCGACGCTTGCGGATCAGTGTGCAGTTCACTAGGAGTTTTGGACTTCTATCCACAGATCTTCACCAATAACGTAATCGAAGATGTAGTACTGCTACACTGCATGCTCTTCTCCGTACAATATGCCTGCGCAAAGGCCTGGATGGAATGCGGACTCCAAGTGAGCCGACTTATTGGACACAGCCTCGGCCAGCTCACGGCAATGTGTGTCTCCAATGCACTATCATTGCAGGAAGCCCTACGTTTCATCGTCACACGGGCCAGACTGATCGAGAGTGTCTGGGGGCCCGAGAAGGGTATGATGCTCAGTATCGAGTGTGAATCTGAGCAAGCTCGGGATCTAGTGGCCTCAACCTCGGGGCATGATTCTGCTCATTGCTTGGACATTGCCTGCTATAACAGCCCAACCGCTTCTGTATTCGCTGGTTCAACCGCAGCCATCGAGGCACTCGAAGGAGCCATTGCCACCGGGCAGGTATCAAAGTCACCCAGAGAGATCAAACACCGCAGACTAGACGTGACGCATGGTTTCCACTCGGCCCTCGTGGATCCGATTTTGCCCGCCCTCGCTAGGTTGGCCTGTGAGCTGACATATCGAGAGCCATTGATACCTATAGAGACGTGCACCTCAGATGGGAATTGGACTACCGACGCCGCAGAGATTGTACGGCACTCACGCGAGCCAGTGTACTTTTCACAAGCTGTCAACCGAATCGCCGCGAGAGGCCCATGCACATGGATTGAAGCCGGGTCAGATCCTGGTATCATAGCTCTGGTGCGCAACGCTCTCCCTCGCTCTCTAAGACACGAGGACACTTTTCATTCCATCTCGCTAACCTCAGCAAACTCCATGAGCTCGCTTGCAGAGATAACCGTGAGTCTGTTGAGATCTGGCATAAAACTACAGTTCTGGCCATATCATAGGATACAGAGGCAACAGTATCATCGCATTTCTCTGCCGCCATACCAATTCGACAAGACGCATCATTGGTTACCGCTACGAGAGGGCCCTGGAACTCAGTGCGTGTCCACGAAAGATACTGAACAGCGAGTAATGCTAGCCATGATATCCTTCATACGGCCCCAAAATGACAATAGATCGCTTGCAGATTTCAAGATTGATTTCCAAAGCCCTCAATATAAGACGTACATTGAGGGACATAAAGTAAATGGTTATCGCTGTTGTCCAGCGTCCGTGTACCTGCATCTTGTGGCAAGAGCTCTAGTTCATTTAGCAGGTGAAAAGTTCTCCAGGCCGACAGCAATGGAGGAATGCTGTGTTCAAGACATTGTGTTGACTTCGCCCCTGGGCTATGATGATAAGCGAATGATAAACCTAGAATTGGAGTCATGTGATGACACTCCCCACCGATGGTGTTTCCAGGTCGTCAGCCGCTCCATCGAGAATCCTTCGAAAGTAGAGAGCCATGCAACTGGAATCACATGCCTAAAAACTGACGTTGATTGGACTATCAAGGAGCGCAAGCCTTCAAAGATTCTTCAGGACCACGATATCAAAGCGAATATTGAAGGATCGTTCATTTACAATATCTTCTCGAGGGTGACTGAGTACGCCAAATATTTCAGGGGAGTCAGAAGTGTTTCATCTCGCGCTTCTGGTGTCGTAGGCCAAGTCCTCTTGCCCGAGTCTCAAGAATCGCGTTCTGTGCACTCGACTTACGATCCGTTACTGATCGACAACTTCCTTCAGGTAGCTGGTCTATACGTGAACTGCCTCCGCCCGAATCCCTCTGAGAAAGTCTATGTCTGTAGTCGGATTGGTCAGTTCTGCGTTGAAAATGACCCGGGAATCCAGGGTGCTGCACCATGGGATGTTATCGTACACATTGATCATGAAGGAGACAAAGTGGTAGTCTGCGACATATCAGCTCGAGCCTCTTCTGACCCGCGTGCAAGCTTCTCGATCTTGGGAGTGCGATTTAGCGGAATCTCGAGGGAGTCTCTTACTAAGACGCTCGCCGGGCAATTCCTCGGATGCAAAGACACGCCGCAATCACCAAGCATAAAGGCTGTGCCAGACCCTCACAGTGAGAATCATGCTTCTACCATGGGGGTCGCGCAAGCACCCGCCAAGACTGACAGCCGGCAACAATGTGATGAGGGCATTCTCTCCAGGCTGCAACATTGCCTCAGCGAGATCACAGGACAAGCCACCAGTGATATGCATGGGGGCTCCCAACTTGAGGACATTGGCGTTGATTCTCTGACTACTATCGAAGTCCTGGATGAGATAGAGAAAATCTTCGGTGTTAACATTCCAGTAAACGAATTTGAAAAGATGCGAGATCTAGCGTCCATAGCTTTGCGCATTCAGTCAACGACGCACAAGAAGGCAGAAGACGTCCAGCTTGAGCATCCAGTGAGTAGCAGCTCCAGCCGTGACCAGTCATCGCTAAGCTACCATCAAGTGGCCAGCACCGCTACATCAGTCGATGCCATATCAAGAAGCCGTCGCTACTAGTTGCTATAAAGGTCATAAAGAAGTCACTCATCATAGCTATACCGCAACTCCAGCGAGTGAAGCCATACCTTCAGTCACCTATCTCTCAGATCTTTTTCTAGCAACACAGGCCGAGTTTGATCATCACTTTCAAGAAAGTGGGCTGGGAGGCTTCACATGCAGTGTTTTACCCCGGCTGCAGAACGTGGTTGTCTCATTCATCATCGAGGCGTTTGAAAGGCTCGGCTGCTCCGTATATGGTGCGACTGTAGATGATTGGGAAACTGAAGCAATCCTTCCAAGGTACGCCAACGTGACAGCGCAATTTCGGCGGATACTGGAAAAAGCACACGCTATAGAAACATCTAAAAGCAAATTAGTACGCTTCACAACTCGTGAGGAACGGGCTGCTTGCATCAGAGCCCTTAACGAGCTGGCAGTTGACTTCCCACAGCATCGACTGGAGTTCCGCCTGCTGGAGGCTGTGGGTCTTCGATTAGCGGACTGTCTATCGGGGAAGGAAGACCCACTGCATCTGCTCTTTGGTGAAAAGTTGAATAGGGAGCTTTTGACAAACACGTACACCACCGCGCCGATCTTCTCGATAGGCACTCGACTCCTGTCGACTTTGTTATCCAAACTGGTCACGATGAGGCACCATTCGGAACCATTGCGTCTTCTTGAGATCGGAGCCGGCCTCGGTGGTACCACTAAGTCCATTATAAACCTCCTGGAAGAGAAAGGTTGCCCATTCCTATACACTTTTACTGATATCTCTTCCCATTTGGTTGCTTCGGCGAAGAAGGAATTCGGTGGACACTCTAACCTTCAATTTATGGTTCTAGACGTCGAAAAGTGTCCCGAGGCAGCAATGTTCCAAAGTCAAGACATTATCATCTCAACGAACACGGTACATGCGACCAAAAGTCTCTCTGAATCCTGTATCAATATCCGGTCCATGCTTACTAAAAACGGCATACTCTGCTTGATTGAGCTTACACGCCCTCTCGAATGGTACGACCTTATTTTTGGTTTGCTTGATGGCTGGTGGCGCTTCGGCGATGGTCGAACCCATGCTATCGCAGATGTGCAGTTTTGGGAGAAAAGCTTACGCAAGGCCGGCTTCGACAACGTTTATTGGACCAATCATGACCATGACGACGGCGACTTGACCCGGTTGATTGTTGCGTCCGCTTCAACCACAATTGTAGAGGGCCCAGCGTCTCCTCCTCGACCAGCAAAAGTGATAATGGAAACTGTTCTGTTCAAGCAAGTCGAGGGAATTCCCTTGTACGCTGACATTTATTATCCTCAGAACCAAACAGTGTCGTCCAAGCTTCCAGTTGGTACGTTTGGGAATCCCAGAAGGAATAGCCAACTGTTAGATTAGACTGACAGGTATAGCGCTGCTTGTTCATGGGGGTGGCCACGTTATGCTTTCTCGTAAAGATGTTCGTCCTGCGCAGACACAGCACCTGCTGGACAATGGCATTATTCCTATCAGCATCGACCATAGGCTGTGTCCCGAGGTGGATCTGATTGAGGGCCCTATGACGGACGTTTGCCATGCTCTTGACTGGGCTCGCAACTTCTTGCCCGGCACAAGTCTTAAACGACCTGACATTCAAATAGACAGCACAAGGGTTGTTGTCGTTGGGTGGTCTACGGGGGGCATGTTAGCTTTGTCCTTAGGCTGGACCGCACCTGCACGTGGCCTGCGGCCGCCCGAAGCAATCCTAGTATTCTACTGTACCACCGACTATGCGTCAGAGTGGTATAAGAGGCCTCACTTCCCGTGGCGCACGAGTCAAGCAGATGCCGAGAAAAGCTACGATGTCTGGGAGGGAATCTACGACGACGCCATTACAGGTTTCAATATCGCCAGCGCAAGAGTGCCAGGTGGATGGATGTCCACGCAAGATGCACGGGCGCGCATCCCACTACACATGAATTGGACTGGACCGACTTTACCCATCCTACTTGGAGGACTATCTTCCAAGGAAAAGGCGCGTAGGCAACGTTCATTATCAGAGAATCCGCGGCCATCCCTCCCGTCTTACGACGGTCGTACTCGTCTACCGATACCGCCAGCTGGGCGGATTGAAGCAATCAATCCACTTGCGCAGATTCGGATGGGAAATTATCGCACCCCAACGTACTTTGTACACGGTACAGAGGACGATTTCATACCTTGGCAAGAGACACGTGGGACCTATAAGGAGCTAATCAAGCGTAATATACCGGCAGGGATATCCCTCGTGTCCGGTGGAGGCCACATGTTTGAGATACTCGAGGTGCCCAAGAACGACAAACGCGTGTGGCAAGCCGTATTAGATGGATATCAATTCTTGTTTGAGCATCTGAAAGTCTAGACATAATATCTCTGCCTGGAAAGTAGTCTATGCGATAGCAGAGTCTAGACCTAGATTAATATATATAATCGTGTCTTTGTGTCTCGCTCAGAATATATGTGACGGATAACCAGGTTGGTATTTCTGGGGGCTATGTAACGCGAATTTTAAGTATGGAGATCGAAATAGGAGACGGACGGCCAGTATTGGGGCCAGGGGTTCGTTAGTCCCGATCGGGTCTGGTACATGGATGCGCTCTGATGTAGGAGGCCTTTTGCTCTTGACCTTTGTTGACCCATTAAACCATTCCTACATATGTGCTTTAATGCAGGAGGGACTTGCCCATGGTATCTACTGTGGTATTTGCTCACGGCGTTGTCTCAGTGCCTATTGTAGCAGATTACTGTGCGTGCCTTTTTTGATTCAATAATACTATGCGAGCTTTCCTACTTCATGTTCGTGCAAATACATCAACTTTATTGATACTTGTAATCAATATTCTAAGTATGTCTTCTATAACGTCGTGTCGAACATTGAGTCTTTTGTACATCACACTTACGATATCGTATAATCTCTAAGAATCGTTAGCAATCGCATGTCAAAATATTAATTTCTTTCTTATTATAGAAGAGTTTCAATGTTTCGCTAAGTTCTTTCTTTACTTCCTAGCGATTTGTTTGCGTCGACATCTCGCGAAGTTATACATAACATTTCTATAATATTTAATCAAATATAGATATCGAATAAAGCTATTTATTCGTTGCATTATCGTGCTACTTACTTTATAATATTAGGAAATAGAAATCTATACTTTTGAGCTATACTTTTTGGCTAGCTATTATAGTGACTTGAAAAACAACCTATATTTGAATAGATTTGCTACTAGATAGTTAGAAGACTTTCCAAGCTATATAAAAGATGCTTCGATTGAGTAGCGTTAATCTTAGAACGATTTCGATTCTTTAAATCTATTCTCGAGAATCGCATATTTATTAATAGAGCTCAAATTCTAAATATTGTATTATCTTACGTAGAAAAAGAGTAGTTATTATTTTTGCAAGACTCTTAATTGTACGTACATTATACGCGTACTATTAGTGCATTATCTATACGCACTACTTAGTGCAATTTAGTATAAGATATTTGACAAATTATACAATTTAATTTAAGATATTTGTAAATTGTTTGCATTAATAGTATGATAATTTATTCTTAATAGTATAATAATTTATTCTTAATATTAAGATTAATTTTAAATGCAACTTTATAATAATTTATAAAATATCTATAAGATGCGTATTTTTTTCTTAACATTATTTGAAGAAGAATTTTTGATAAGTAGTTAAGATATTGTGCTAAGCAAGTTTCTATATCGCAAGAGAAAAAGTAATTATTTATTTAACTTGCAAAAACATATTTAAAATTCTACTTTGTAGATCTACTACTTACGCAATCAACTATTAAATAGCGTTAAAATTTTAATAACAATACAACTTTATATGATTTACAATTTGTATATAATTTCAAGATATAAAACTTAAGCGTATATTGTAGTATTAAGAATCTTAAAATGTTGCTTAAACTGCTTTTTGACACACAATTCTAATAACTCTAAGAAATTTTTTTGCAAACTTTTTTTTTTTCAAAAAATATATTGAATAAAACAACATTTTATTGTATTTTTAGAACTTATATTAATACATATTTATATATCTTAAAATTACGTAGAAGTTGTAGAGTATATTAAGTTATATTAATATTACAATTTTAAGATTGTATAATAATCAATTGCGTTAATAGTAAATCTATAGAGTAAAATTTTAAGTATATCTTCGCGAGTCAAATGAATGTCACTTTTTCGTTTGTGGCACAGAAACTTGCTTGGCACGATAAAATACGCATAATTTTACTATTGACGAGTAAAAATTACTATTGATAATACTATTACTAGATCAACTAGTAGATGACTTGACAACTTAGGAGGTCCAATAATCGATCCAGAGTCCAGAAGGCGGCAAATTTAGAGCTTTATCCTCGAACGTCGTCACGGCGACGACAGTAAAGAAGAACGAGAATATCTAAATGTTCGCAAAAGAGATGGATAATTACTATAAAACGGCCGTCTATATAGTCTTAAAAGCATCGCACTATCAATGTACTAACAGTGCAAATAGTGCAGTTTAGTATTGCCTCAGAAACGCATCGTTTGCGGTTTAATTAGGCCGTACGGTTTAGTACGAGGCCTAAACTGCACGGTTTGTACGGTTGAGAGCCTTGCATTGTTGTAAGGGCCCCAAGAGGACAGAAGGTTGAGAAAGGATAAGCCAATTGAAGAGATAACAATTCAAGTTGGTGATAGGTAGAAATGAACACGAAGCAGTGATACCAGCTTACAAGTAGAAATGATAAGAGTACAAAGCGATAGAGTGAAAGAGGAGACAAGAAGAGAGAAAGACAATATGGCAGCCTAGCAAGGCATCACGAAATATTGGAGCAACGTAATATAGTTACTCTGCAACCAGACTTAGTGAGATGTCTGGTTGTAACGCACCACTCAAATCCTCCAGAAATTTACCAGCTGCAGAACCGTGATCATGCAATTTGCAAGAGTCTCAAGGAGCTCTCGAGAAGGCGTAGGTCCGAATCAAGATACTGCAAACATTGGTCTGCAGACTTCGTATGTGAAGTTTGAACCGAGGGCACAGATTCCTACGCTTTGCTTGGTATCTGTCTGATGAGCTCATGGTAATAGGTGGCAGTGAGATAGTATGCGAGTGTGGTGCCCATGTATTGCCATAAGGGAGACCATTCGCCGAGGCAGAAGTGCAGGCTGCGTTCGGATGTAGCGAGTGACTCCACGATGGCGGTGAAAACGCTCTGGTCGAACATGTGGATGGGGAAAGAAATCCGGTCTCCGCGATGCTGATGGCGAGAGATCGCTGGGCGAGAACGAAAGCCAATTGCTGGTGCTGTTGGTACTCCTCAATCAGTGTGGTGGGAGCGATTGCGCTAAGATTTGAGCTTTGGATAGGGTTGCGACTTTGTGTAGCCAGATTAGGATTAGGCATGGGAAGAAGGCGAGAGGGTATTGACGAAGGAGAGAGAGGTTTCAGTTATTTGGGGATGGAGAAAGGATAGGAGATGCTGTGGGGATACGAGAGAAGTCTACAGGAGCTTTGGAAGTTGGAGGAAGGATCGGTTTGGCAAGGGTTTCACAGCTTTGTAAGACCATGAATATTAGGTTAAGGAGAGGGATTTGCAGAGATGGGCGTGATGTGTCGTTTTTCATGCAGGAGGCGGGATCCTCTTACGCGTAGTTGTTACGAGCCTAACTTGGAACAGCGTGGTATATTAACTACAGCGCAACATGTAGCACGGAGCACGACTGCCTGCATGCTCGACGACTTGGCAAGCGAGCAGTGCTCGATATGCTCGACAGCGAGCTGGGCGAGCAATGCTCGATATGCTCGACAACGAGCTAGGCGAGCAATGCTCGACATGCTCGACAACGAACTGGGCGAGCAATGCTCGACATGCTCGACAGCGAGCTTGGCGAACAAGGGGAATCTCCTTTAGTATATAGATCTCCTAACACGACTTTCTTATAAATTGTGTTCAACTTATCTTAAGTCTTGACTTATTGTTACGACTACTTAGCTGCAAACCCTTGTTACCAAGTGAATTGCTTGCATTGTCTAAAGACGTCTATAAATCTTTTTAAAGCATAACTCTTTCTAATATCTTCGAAGAAAGTACTAGCGTAACACTTTGAACACTCTAAGAATGTTTGTATTAGATCAACGCGTCTCTATCTCGAACATTAGCTTTACAACAAAAGAAAAACAACTCGTGTCAAACCTTATAAAAATCGACGATAATGACAACAATATTAACAATGAAGAAGAAATTTCATCAAAGATTAAGATCAATGCTTTAAACAAATATTATAAAGATAGAACTAAATTAAAGAATTAAATCACGCAAATTGAAATCTACTTTACGTTTTATCTCGTTCTAGAAAATAAAAAGACCTTGTTGATTTCTACTTTTCTTCGAGAACGAACTTAACATTGATTGAAGTCAAATCTTTGAAAGCATCTTAAGAATGAAGAAGATCTAGAAGAAATCTTCATTAACTTCGATATCTTTAAGAAAGAACTACGACAAGTATTTGAAATATTTAATAAAAGATAGATAGCGAAACGAGTTATTTAGCATTTGCAACAAAAAACATTAGTAGCAAACTACGTCGCCAAATTTCAAGAATACGCAAATCTAATCGATTGAAACAATGCATTATTAATGACAATGTTCAAGCAAGATTTGAAGAAGAATGTTAAGAACGAACTCATGCGTAGCGATGCAAGATTTGACATCATTTAAATCTTAGTAAAGATAGCAATCGACGTAGACGACAAGCTATATAAGAGAGCTATGAAAAAACGATACGATTAATCCCATAAGAGAGTAGAAATCTTCTTTGAACTAACGATCGAATACTACGCGAAGAGAGATCATTTCAAGAAGTATAGCAATCTAGATTATCGCGAGTTTGCATCTATGAAATTGGACTCTACTTAACGACGTAAAGAAAAGAACTCTAGAGGAAAGCAAGATAACAAATCCTAGAAAACGTGCTATTCATGTGACAAATTGGGCCACTTCGCAAGAGATTGTCGATCATGAAACTTAATAAATCGCTAACAAATCAATGCTATGTTAAGAGAGATATTCGATAGCCAAAACGACATTAGAAAGCAAGTCGACAAAGAAGCGAACATCCTCAAGACTAGATCGAACGACGACTATTATTTGATAAAGAATCTAAATCAATTATAGAAAGTTCTAGATGAAACATTATTAAGCAAGGCACTCGCATCTACGCAAGAAGTTAATCAAGCACTTTAGAAGACTATTAAATTTTATAGCCTAGTTATCGACTTCGACGAAAAGTATAACTAAAAGAACTTCCACAAATGTCTAAAGAACATCACGAATTATCTCGAGACTTTAGCTAGTTCATCGAAAAAAAAACAAATTAATCAAATCGTAAACAAATGCGAGAAAGCGCTAGAAAACGACGTCACTATAAAAAAGAATATTCTTGACGAAATCGAACGACAACTAAATAGTGTTATTTTATTCAAACAAAAGATAGAGAAAGCAAAGAAACATAAAACACTTAATTGAATCGCTTGCTACGACGACTTATGCTAAACTTATTTAAAAAAAAAGAAAGAAATTAATTGACTTTCTAGAAAGTCAAAGTTAGCAATCTAGCAACAAAAGAAAGCTTAGCGCAAATAGACGTTTGAAGCAAAAGTCGCAACATAGAAGCAAGAAAAAGTTTAAATTCTTTGATAAAGAACATACTAAAGAAATGCAATATGTTAGCTCAATAGTAGCAACTAAACTCAATAGCATACGTACAATGTTTTATCACATCAATTAAGATCAATGATCGTTAACTTATCGCAATGATCGATTCTAGTGCGATAAATAATTTTATGGCCAAAGCTTTTATTAAGAAGAAAGAGTATTTTACTTAGAAGAAGCTTGACGCATACAACTTAATAATTGTAGATAAAAACTTATTACTCGACGAGAATGAAAGAGTGAACAAAGAAACAAGATCATTATCGATAGCTATTTAGCAATATCACGAGAAACTAATCTTTGATATAGTGGAAATAGTCACTCACGATATCGTTCTAAAAATGTCTTAATTGAAGTAGCACAATTTAGAAGTTAACTAAAATACACGAGTACTTAGATTTGAGCGATGTGATCACGCAATTCACATTCAATCTACACATTGATAACGTTCGATAATAGATAAGAGATTAAATCGAAACTTGATCGCAAGAAGCGAACTTGTCATCTTGTACAAAAACGATCAACAATAGTTCGATTTATCAAGCACTAGCAAAGATTAGTCGAGTCATAAGAACAAAGTAAGTGAAGAAAATTGCGAATCTTCTAAGAGTCTTAAATTATTTAGTACAACGAAGAAATCGCTAAAGTACGTATCACGAATATACAACAATTAAAAGCATTTGTTTCAAGAAAAGAAAACGACGAAGACTTTCTCTAAACATTAATTGTAAAATTACGAAATTAGACTTGAACTAGACAAGCAATTTACGTTTGAATTTATATATGCTCTATTCAAGAAAAAGCTCGAAGTACTTCGCGAATACCTAACAAAAAACGAAAAAAAAGAATTTATTAAAAAATTCTAATCATAAATAGAATATTCGATTCTCTTTGTATCTAAGAAGAACGAAACTTTTCGTCTATGTGTCGATTATCGAAAGCTAAATCATATTACGATTAAGAATCGATATTCACTATTCAATATTAACGAGCTTCAAGATCGACTATTCGAAGCGAAATATTTCATCAAACTAAATCTACGAGAAGCGTATAATTAAATTAGAATAAAGATAGAGAAGAAGTAAAAACTAGCTTTTCGCATACGATATAAACTATACGAATACACGATGATGTCGTTCGAACTCACAAACGTCTTGACAACGTATTAAGAAATGATCAATAATGCATTACGACAACATCTAGATCAATTTGTCATAGCATACTTGAACGATATCATGATTTATTTAAAAATCTTGAAAGAACATGTTAGTTATATCTTCAAAATACTAGAATGTCTAAATAAGAGAAACTTACATCTTAAATCAAAGAAATGCGAATTTCATCGAAAAAAAGTTGACTTTCTCGAATTTGTCGTAAAACGACATGAAATACGCATGAATCTTAAGAAACTACGAGCAATTAAAGAATAAAAATCATTTATTAATGTTAAGAAAGTACAATTCTTTCTAGATTTCATAAATTACAACAAAAAGTTTATTAAAAACTACTTCGTCAATGCAATATTAATGACAAATCTTACGAAAAAGAATACGTCATAAATATAGAAATTCGCAAAAAAAAAATCATTTTAGAATCTTAAGTTAAAATGTTTGAAAAAATTAATATTAAAAATGTACGATTTACGATTATTAAGTAGAATTAAAATCGACGCATTAGATTTAGTTATCGATGCATGCTTCAATTAAAAGCATGAAAACATATAACATTTAATAACATATCTCTTAAGAAAACTCTTGTTAATCGAATAAAATTATAATGTTTACGACAAGAAATTACTCGCTATTGTAGTTTTCTTGAAATCATGAAGAGTATACATCGAAGAATTATCAAAATTTACAATTTTTACGAATCATAAAAATCTTGTGCATTTTATCATTATTAAACAACTTAATAGAAGACAAATACGATAATTAGAAAAACTTGAATAGTACAAGTTCAAAATACAATATATTCTAGACAAAAATAACGATAGAGTAGACGCATTTAACAAAAGAAGTAATTATATAAAAACGAAGAAATCGTTTAATTATAGCATACTTAAGATCAACGAAAACGAATTATTATTAGCAAACAAATACGAGCTAAATGTTACATTATAAATACTTCGAGACAATACAAAAGAATTTTCAATAAAAAAAGAAAAACTTCAAATATCTATCGACAAAATCGATAAATGTATAAGAGAACATCATGATAAATCATTGCAAAGACATTTGAAAGTGACCAAAATCCTTCAACTTTTACGCTAGCATTATTAATTCTTATAGATAAGACAAGTTGTTAAGACATACATTAAACGATGTCTTAATTGTTAGCAAAACAAACATGATACACATGCGAACTATGACGAAATTCAATATTAAGAATTATCTAAGTTGTTATGAAATGAAGTCACAATAAACTTTATTATTAAGTTGTCTAAGTTGACGAATCTAGCAATTAAAGACAAATATAATTCGATATTAATAATAATTGACAAACTTATTAAGTACTTATATATTATCGCATGCAAGAAAAAGTTCATAGCAAAACAACTAGAATACATTGTGTTGAATCAACTTATACAATATCACAATATACTCAAAGAATTAATTAATAATAGAGACAAGCTCTTTACGTCTAATTATTGAAAGACATTGATATCAATGTTAGAAACAAGACTTAGAATGTTCATTGTCTATTATTCGATTATTGATGATTAAATAGAGCGAACAAATTAGAGTTTGAAGCAATATCTACGACATTACGTCAACAATACTTATAGCAATTGAGTATCACTTTTATCTATGACGCAATTAGCATTAAATGCAAAGATTTCGAATATCACTAAGATAACTTCATTCTTCGCCAACTATAACAAAGAATTTAATCTCTTCAAAGAAGAGCGAAAGCATCTATTAGTCCAATTAGTTATCGAAAGAGTAGCGACATTGAAAAAGGTATACGACAACATCTTAAAGATGCAAAAACGATTGATCAAGTACTAGAACAAAAAACGAAAAACGACATCTTAACTAAAAGAGAGAAATAAGATATATCTTTTTACAAAAAACCTTAAGACAAGGAAATTAAGCAAGAAATTAAATCATGTCAAAGTCGAATCGTTTCTTGTTAAGAAGACTAAGAAATTAATCAATTACGAACTCGACTTGCCCAAAGACGTCAAAGTATTTCTAGTATTTTATATCTTATTGTTGGAATCAACGAATTCAATCACGCCTTTATAGAAAACATTTCATTACAAAGTTCAAAAAAAAAGTAAATACGAAGTGGAAAGAATTCTAAGGCAACAAGGTCAAAACTATTTAATCAAGTGAAAGAAATATTCTATCTTAAAGAACACATAAGAATTCAAGAAGAATCTTGATAATTGCTATGATTTTATCTAGAGATTTCATCGACGTTCGAAAAATCATTTAGCATAGCGAGAGATAACTAGAAGACAAGAGACGATTTAACAAGAATATTCGCAATAAGACAATTGAAGAACTTAGAAGCATTCAATTTCTTTATTCTTGACAATAGACATTGTGTCTTTCGTTTCGCCTTCGCATCAATTTTCTTTAAAATCTTCTTATTTCGTAGCAATCGAATTATGACAATTGTTAACAAAGCTTTATCTTTAACAATTTTGACAAAAAGATCTTTTCTATTTTTGTCAAGAAAAGACCAAGACATGTTCACGCACAATTTGGTCGCACAAACACATTTCGAACACTTCAAACGAGACGAAAAGTCTTTTATAACGATACAAGAATAATTAAAGAGAGAGCAACGTTCACAAGCAATATCTACTAGTGTATTGTAACGTTCGATTTCGAATGCGATACAAAGACGACTTTGTTGTTGACAAGACATAATGAGAGACGTTTGGCTTTCAAGACGAAAATCTTTGAGAAAAGAAATAGTGTTACGAGTCTAACTCGAAACAACGTAATATATTAACTACAACGCAACATGTAACACGAAGTACGATTGCTTGCATGTTCGACGACTTAACAAACAAACAATGCTCGATATGTTCAATAGCGAGCTAAGCGAATAATGTTCGATATATTCGACAACGAATTGAGCGAACAATGTTCGACATGTTCGACAACGAGTTGAGCGAACAATGTTCGACATATTCGACAACGAGCTTGGCGAACAAGAGAAATTTTCTTTAATATATAGATTTCTTAATACGACTCTCTTATGAATCGTGTTCAATTTATCTTAAGTCTTGACTTATTGTTACGATTACTTAGTTGCAAATTTTTGTTATCAAGTGAATTGCTTGCATTGCCTAAAGACGTCTATAGATCTTTTCAAAGCATAACTCTCTCTAATATCTTCGAAGGAAGTACTAGCGTAATAGTAGTCTCTAGTGCATAAATATTTCGAGCGACTTTTTAGCGCTTTCACAATGATTGTCGCCCCTTGGTCTTATTTTTAGATTCTCGACCCCAACTTCTGGCAACATAATTTTGGTCAACTTTCGCATTTCGCTATTAAAATATATAAAATTAATCAATTATTACTCTAGACACTATGCGCTTTTTAAAATTGCTTTAATTATAAGTTTTAATTACAAATTGCTAGAGCTATAGAAATTGCAAAGTTTGTTTACATATACTAGTACTTTAAGAAATTTAAGTCGATCTTTGATTTTAAGACACGCTTCAAAACACAAAAACTTTGCAATTAGATAACTTTCTCAATGTTGATTTAGACTCTATCAAAGATATGCTATTAAAAGCGCAAAGTTCACTCTATCAAACGTGAGATTTTGATAGTGATAAATCAAGAAATGCGAAAGTTGATCAAAAGCATCTTGCCAGAAGATAGGGTCGAGGATCTAAAAATAAGGCCAAGGGGCGACAATCGTTGTGAAAGCGCTAATTCTAGCTCCAACAATTAAGAAGCTTTCGCAACCATAAAGAAAACCTCTTAGCCACCAGAAGGCTATGGTCATGGCTCTCTCAGTAATGGGCAGTATGATTTATTGAACAATCTTTGTGGCATGTCGCCAGTTTCAAAGCAATGACAATTCTGTCGCAGAGCTTCGAATAAAGTGTTTGGAGTGGCCTCGTTCTTGTTTCTAACCTTTTCGCAAGTCTTCTTGAACAAGTCATCGCCAAACAAAGAGTCTTGAGGAAGCGTCTGGTCTCTTTCCAATAAGTTCTTGCAGAGTGTCTTCATATCCTCTCCCTTATTATCATCATCAATATCATCATGTTCGCGCATAAAGCTGCCCCTTCGCTCTAGAATGATTTCATATTCTATGATATTATATTGAGAGCTTTTTGAATTCTCGCGACGGTTGATCGCTAGGTGTCTGGTCGGTTGATTGCGAGTTCTTGCGGCGAAGAGAAGATTAGGATTTCTTCCTCGCGAGAAGATGATATATATAGCGAAACCCCTGCATTTTTCGGAGTTGCTCTGACCAAATTCTTCGTCCGGGCTCTCCTGGTGACTTCCTCCCTCTTGAAATCCTCTGATACAACATGTTCGACACGGTCAGGGCTGAAAAGATTCATAATATCGTTAAGGAAAGACAAGATTTCAGAACTCTGTTGATGGAGACACCATGACTTATCCGAAGATACACCTCTCCAAAATTGATTATAAGCGCCCTGAATTTTGACTACGGTGAATGAGACGCATGTGACCCATCAATGCAGTGATGACGTTTCTGTAGTCACGTTATGCAACAATGTCTGTGACGCAAGCACTCCATCACAACGGAGTGGCGATCGATCCTATCAAGTTTATAAAGGTAGTTTGGGCCCACGATCCTATAGAGAAGATCCTAAGTTTTCAAGGTTTACCCCTCGGGAACGAAGTAACAAATTCAAGAACATTCGCTACCGCCTGCAAACTCTTGTTCCCGCATTTTTCTCCAATGGAGTCCGACGAAGACTCACTGAGGCATTACCCAAGAGATATCGAAGAGCAGGCCGAAGGAACCGGACCAGGTTGTCGAGAGCGAGACCCTTAAGCGGACCGAAGGCCATATAGCAAACACCCCGAGGATCTTAGGCACCTGAACTTAAGTATTCAACTATTTGAGTTGGAAAGCCCAAGCCTCACATCTTTTTCCACCGAACACCATAGCCTTACAACGATGTGGAAAGCCTCGCCCGCTTGTCAATCGATCAAGCAACTTCTAGTCGACAATGTCCTAACACAAGACAAGCTGCAAATCTCATCCTGCATGTGCCTGGGAAGAGGCCCCATGATCAATTGGGAGGGAAATGCCTATGGCAAGGGTTTTGAGAATCGCTCGCTTGCCCAGCTCGTCGCTTTCGAGTCGTGGGTGGAGATCCTCTGTTAGTATTCCATTCTGTCCTCAATAGAACAGGGCTGAAATTTTACAGGTACCAAGGATGACATTAGCGATATATACCTCCAGGATCCAGCGTTCCATAGGTTGGACATCGCTCATCTGCAATCAGGGGGCTACCGCGTTCTACATTCTCCAGAGTCGAAGCGATACTCAAATGAGAAGACGTTCATATACACGGCTGGAGTCATTTTGGATGGATGTGTGTCGACTATCCGGCACTATACATTACTTCGGATCTGCGATGGCAAAGATCGTGGCACTGCAAATATACTGCCCCCAATGGAGACTGGTCAAAGTCTTCCTTCCTTCTCGGGGTGGCATTTGACTAAGATTCTCCAAGGTACAAACTGGAAAAGAGCCTAGAATTCCAAAATGGGATCCAGTGAAACGACAGCTGGTGCGGTCTTCTCTCAGCCAATGTGTGACGAAGGTTCTACCGGACCAAGACTTATCTCCCTGGCTACTAGGCGCACATTACTTTATTACAAACCTGCTTCCATTGAAGATATACCGCCAGTGACACTCGACTACGAGGAAGAGGAGCTTTTGATTGCGCCTGCTTAATGCTTACTGATTATATTTAAGATTGGCGTTACCTTCTCACACTTTATCGCCCTCAAGGCTCTCCTACACCTGAGATTGGCTCTGTCTCTCACGATTATCGCCCTCAAGGTCCTATTACACCTGAGATTGGCTCTGCTTCTCAAGATTCTAATCGCCGTTGACACTCTATCCACAGCGAGGGGTGGGAGAGCTTTGTCCTTTCCCTGCAAGGGGTAGGAGAGCTTTGTCCTTTCCCCTCACATCATCATCGAGGTCCTGGGACGCTGCCACATCCATGTCTCTGACGACCTGGCCGCCGGACCTTTGGTGGCTAGGTCTTGGGGCCTGGGTGAGATTGGGTGCATGTTCGCAGCCCCTTTAGTTCTCATGTGACTCACTTTTGGAGCAGACTGTCGCTATGTCGCCCAAGGCCCAAGCACTATACTCACTCTTTATAGCCGGCAATGCAAGCAGTAGCGAGATAGCTTTGGTCGCTCACGATCCCGAGATACTCTTCTTATGGAACCAAGCATGTACAAGACCTGCTTGCAACACCATCGCCCAATTGAAATTACTTCTCTGGACTTGGCAATGAAACACATCTGGAAATGCAATAATCTCATGTTTTATCCACACTTCAAGAAATAGATCGAGCTGGTATAGATTTGCTTGACCAGACAGTCTCTGGCGATAGAAGTATTGCAGAGGAACTCGCAATCAGAGCTGAAAGCTTAGCAGCTCTAGCAAAGTAGATCCAATTCGCCAGATGATTATGGTAACGCCTGAGGGTCCGCTTGATTAATCCAGACAATCGAGCCGTATCATTTGGCCGATCTTCGCGCAAATAGAAGCTGCGGCTATCGAGCACCACATTGATCTCGAACCTTGATGCACGTCGCTGGATAGTCTTCTGTGCGAACGTCCGCCCTAACGTGATAGGCTGAGAAAGTCTCGGATTACAATTCGAATAACAAGAGGATCTTTGGTGTAGCGAGAGCTTCGAACAACCATTTCCAGAAGCCCTCAATACGATTAATCCCTCGCAGTTCAAGATACCGTAAGCTCGGCATACGAGAGTTAGAGTAGATAAGAGTTTGCCAGCAATAGAACAGAAATGTTTTCACAGAACAAGAGACTTGAGAGTCAAACATACTATCTATCTGAACAACGCCTTATTGACGTCGTAGTATATGGCGGTCGGTCGAGGTCATCGGGAGATCTAAGCGCTAGATGCTTCACTTGCTTCATCGGTCGAAAAAGGATTGGTAGTCCGGAGATGTGCCCCAAAAACTTCCGGAGCGGATTCACCCTTGGACGATTTCTAAATGTAGGAAGTCAGACGCAGCACACATTTCTCGAGGGTCGAAGAAGCGGTCGTTTTCAACTCCCAAAGATTTTATCCTTTCGCGGGTGACGTAGGCACTTGTGCTGAATCCAGGTGGTGGCACTCCAGAGCAACAAACATGATCTCTAACAATGGAAAACGAGGTAAGGTGACGGCTCGCTCGAGCTGAGCTGTTGCACATATAATGAGTCGATAGCTTTCAGCTACATCGATATTCAGTCTTCCAAACGTTCTTTTGGATTGACTTCGCCGTTCCAACAAGACGTACGTCTTCGCCAACTGCTAATGCTAGGACTCTCACGAGAATTGAGGCCAACGTGGTGCTGAACGCGAGCCTGCACGGCGTTCTTCAAATCCACAAGGTACTTCCATGACCCTTCAAGCATGACTGGTCCCAACGAGCCGAGCCTTGCTAAGCCAACGGCAGGCTATCCAGAAAATGACCGCTCATCAAAATACTGCGCTGCTACTTGGCATGGATCGCGTACGGTAAAAGGCCGTGCCTCATCAATTGACTGTCCTTGAAACGCTGTATGGCATTGTCAACACTAAGACCGCCCTGGGATCGCAGCATTTACCCATTCACTAACTTCTAAGCCCAAGGCTGTTCGGATAGGGTATTACGTCGCATTCGTGCCGTACTGCGGAAAAGGAATTACCTAGGGGGCCGGCGACCATCGAGAACAGCTCCGGCCCTCTCCATCAGTGGGCTCAGACTGGAAAATGGCATCAAGAGTAATTCGAACAAGATAACCAGGTCAGAGAGATTATTGTGCGGATTAGAGAGTGAGAGGTTAGTCATTGTTATGCTTGGGAGTTAATTAGGCCTATGATCATACTTAGCCGGCTGAGCGCCAGATGGCATGCTCGCTTCTGCGAACGCAATTATCCCAATTGATCGGTTGAGAAACCCCGCAGTAATTGAGAAATGACAACGTCAACGGAAGTTGATGCGGAAGTTGATAGTTGATGACCCAAGTACAGCACTGGAGGGAGTCGTCATATGGAATTAGGCCACTACTAATAGAAAGTACTAATACGCCACACAGCGATATGGTCGTCAAATTATGAGTACAGATTTGTGCGTCGACGGAGTCGTATCTATTCTGTTAGCGTCACTGCTCTTCGTTAGCGTCTACTGAGAGTATCGAGACTACGCCATCAGTAACGTTTAGAAAACCTTATAAGTTTTAGCTTCGTAAGAACAGGACTCTATAAGATTCGAATCTTGTTCGTGGTTTACATCTTGGGGACTAACCCGCATGGCGTTGGAGTAATAAAGCAGAAGCCTATGTGATTACAGAGCCCGTAAATGGAGCAGTAAATACAGTGTAATAAGCTTAGCCTAATTGCGTTTTTCGTCGAAGCAGTCCGTCGGAGCAGCGAGACAAAATTGATGCAAACGTGCATCAATTATGCAGCCGAACTGTAGTGCCGATAGATATTTGAGCGTAGTAAAACAGGAAAACGGGTCATCGGACCGATATATTCATTGAAGTAAGCCGGGAAGTCATCGAAGATCCGAAGGCTTCACGCGGGACAGGATTTTGTACTAAAGGAGGAGTTTCGGTTCTGGAATTTGCGCGAGACAAACTCCTTCGACAGATGTGGCATCGACAGCTGTTGGCAAGACAGATGAGAGTACCTCGAAAAACGTCCCATGGTTTAGACCAGAGATTGCAAGACGTTGCAGAGACTGATCTCGCGATTCGGAAATCCCTCGAACAATACGGCAAGATTGCTCTCGACTTAGTAGAGCCACATTTTCTTACTATTGTGGATAGTCCCTAGATTGATCCTGCGCTCGATACGATTAAGCATAGACTTTAGCGAGATCAAGCGTGGCAGATGTTGTTCTATCCTTGTATTAGCTGGTAAAACTTTCTCGCACTCTTTATTGCATTGACTCCTGCTACTCTCACGTTCTCTCCGCTCTTGTCGCGTCACCTCGTGTTCTATCGCTCGTTCTTTGCTGCTCTTGGCTGAACTGTCTTAGTTGAGCCCCAGGCTTCCACGCCAAGTAAATAACAAATATTGCTAGTGCACAGCAAATGCGCTAGTAGTATTCCCGAGCTAGTCTTGGAGATTGGTTCTCGATTCAGGACCGAAGAGAGTCTTTCCATTCACAGCTCTCTGACTTTGCCTGTATGGCCCTGGGCCATAAATAAGCTCTTGTCTCGAAAGTACATTGGAATCAATCGCTCAGTGCTCTGACCGTGATGAGAGGACAGTATTCCGAATTGCGAACCACTGGCTGCGTCAGTTACGTAGTGCACCATCGAGGACCCTATCGCAGAATCTTATTCGACACAATCCCATAGGCTCTCAACGTCGTGCATGATCAGCGGCAGCTTTAAGGCGGCCTCATACTCTAAGGTTCATTGAGAACCTATATCAGCTATCAGAGACCCGCGCCGTACGGCTAGCCATGAGACGATCTGAATGCCACGGAATTCCTTCCACCTGTCGTCTAAACCAATCCAGAGCGTGCAACCTGGACGCATGCAGCGCATTCAGCTGCACAGACCAGAGCTTAGAGCAGGCAAGTTCTGTCGATCGCGGTGTCGTGCCGTACTGGGCCACATCTTAGCGTTGTTTTGAGGGGCGAGTTCCACGGCAGAGCTGCCCCCTTCGGCTCCAAATACTTTTTTGTGGGGCCTCGAGCGCGCAAATGCTTTGGCCAGCTTGGCCAACCGGGCTCTGGACTAAGGGCTCGGCCTCGCATTAAGCGAGAATTAGAGGATCGTAGGTTCATGAAAGATGCACACAGTAGTCGTGTTGTCTATAATTATGTCTGCTCGTGGGCTTTGCAGCTCCATAGACTAATAAGAGGAGTAGTTGATGGCAAAGCAAACCCCTGACTGCAGTAGAAATTGCAGGTTACGATGCTCAAGTCTGAGCTAGCACAGATTGAACAGAGAAGCAAATTTGATAGATATAATTTTTTCGAGCTTACTACAATGATCTCGATGCAAATCGATTGCAGATAGGCTATAAGTTATAGTCCCCTTTGATGAGGTCCGCTGCCCTCTCAGCCACTGAATAAACTGTTGATTGAGGATTACCTCTCGGAATTATCGGCATGATACTCGCATCGACAACTCGGACATTCGTTGTTCCGTAGACCATCAGTCGATTGTTGACTACTCCACCCTCAGACCGAGGCAGCATCGCACAGGTGCCAACAGGGTGGTACCCGGACAGGGCAATCTTCGAATTGTCGATTTTAACTTTAGAAATTGAATTGCCAAGACATTTAATTCGATTTAAATCGAATTGTTAAGATTCGATTTAATTTCTTAAATCGAACTCGATTTCTCGAATCAACGCAATTAGTTTAAATCTAACAACTTTATTAAGAACTCTACTCTAGTATGCAAGTTACAAAAAGTTCTTTATAATCTTTAACAATTATTGCGAGTCTAGTATAAAGTATTTTAAGACTTTTTTAAAAGTCTAGAATTTATATTTATTATTATCGATTCTTCTATCTTTGTATTAGAGAATTAGAGCATATATTTATATATCTATATTGTTAATATATTGTTAATTAACTCTAAAGAAATTTATCTACAATTTATAAAGAATTGTTTTAAAGTATATTTTAAGATAAGCAATTTAAACTCTATTTTGTATTACTTAAATATATTAATTATATATTTAAATAAAAGAATGAGTCTTAATTAGACAACTTGTTTGTAAACAATATTAAATTGCTTTAAACTATTAGATTGTAAAATATTGTTAACTTCTATAGATTTAGGATTTTCTAATATAATAATATCTTTAAATAAGTTCTATAAAGCTAATATTAATACTATCTATTAATATATATTAATAATAGAATTATTAATATATGCTATAACAATAATACAATTAGATTTAAGATTTACTTTCTTAATGTTTTGTTATTATTATTTTAATTCAAATTTTATATATATTTTTACAATTACTTGTATTCTAAGATATGTTAAAGAAACACTATATTATAATATTTACTATAAAAAAAATAAGAATTTAATAAATTATATAAATATAGACTTTGCAAAAGTAATTAACAACTATTGTTCTACAAACAAATAAATTAATTTTTTATTTAATAACTTTATATTATAGAGCTCTAAATATTAAGATCTTGTTATTTAGTTTATTTGCAAAACTAAATATATTGTTATTGCAAAAACAAGCAAAGACATAATACAACTTTGCTTTTTACTAATATAATTGTATACAATTTCTAGTATTTTAATTCTTTTATATAAAAATAATTAAGAAGCAACTGCTTTAATCTTTAATCTAGAGTATTATTAATATACAAATTATATTGATATTTAATATTATTAAATTTGCAAAACAATTAAATTAGATCTAATTATTTTAATATACATATCTACAAAGAATATAATTGCAAATAGTTTTACTAAGATATTGTTATTAATTAAATTTTAGAGATTCTTAGATATATTAGATATATTATATTAAGATAGTAAACAAATTATTTAATAGATTATTTATAGAGATTAATTAATACTAGAAGAGCAAACAATAAATCTAGCGATTGCTTGTTAACAATAACTAATTTATTAAAGAAATTAAAATCTATTAATATTTAGTAGAAGTATTAAAGTTAATTAGATGCAATTGCTTTTTGCAAGACTCTTACTTAATTAAATTAATATCTTAGCAATCTTGTATATATAAATTGATCGCAAGGAATCGAAAATATTACGTAAGAGCGTCAAGATTTGGTTTCTCGATTTTTTTTGAAATCGAATTACTTAAAATAGTAAATTTTCGACTAAACTAAACTTATTATAGTAATAAGCTAGCTTCTTTAAGCGATTCGATTTTATTCGATTTCTTGACAATTTAGTTCAATTCCAAATTTGGAATCGAATATCGAATCGACAATTAGTCTATATATATATTAGATCTTCTATATTATAAATTTTATAGAGCAAACAATAAATATATAATTGCATTATATTATTTGCTTTAAGTTCTTTCAAATAATAGCAATAAGAAGAATATAATTAATACTTTCAACATAGAACAAAGTAAGATAAAACAATCTACAATAGACAACTAGAGATCTAGCACTAGTTTATTGTAATTAAATTGTCTAATATAAAAGATATATTCTTCTTGTTTATTTTTTTGTCAAATTCTACTTGCTTTAGCAATTAGAGATATAAAGTTAACAAAAATGTATATCGAGCTTTAATTATACTTTAGATAATCTTTGTTATTTCTCTAGACTTTAGATTTAAAATAAAGATATAAATCTTTTGTACATAATAAATAAATCGAATTATTGCATTATCTATCTACTCTAATATATATTTACTTTATTTTGTTATACTTAATTTAAATTAATTTTGTTAAAATACAAATAATTATTACACTAATACTTTCGTAAAAGATATTAGAAAGAGTTATACTATTGAAGAAATTTGTAAACGTCTTCAAACAATACAAGCAATTACTTAATAACAAAAGAGTACAACTTAATAGTTGTAACAATAAGTCAAAACTTAAAATAAATTAAATACAATCTATAAGAGAGTTGCGTTCGAAAACTATATATTTTTCTATTATTTAAAATTTAAGATATTTAAGATATTTAAAATCTTGATTATTTTGATTATCTTAATTCTAAATTCAAGATATTTAAGAGTTAAGCTATCTTGATTATTCTAATTTTGTCAATAGATCTTTTCTTTCTAATTATCTTGTAAAGAGCAATGCGCAACAAATAGTATCTATTAGTATGCAACTCGTAACAATAATCTTTGTATTGCGCAAGAAGCGCTAAATTAAATATTTAGCATACTTAGCAAAGTAATTAGATAGTAAGCTTTATCAATTAACTCTAAAATTCTACTCGAAGTATTAGCGCTTTTACAATAATTGCTTATTCTTAACTTTATTTTTTCTAAAAAAACTCTAGATCGATTTTATTAACTTTTGTATTTCTCGAAATAGTTTACAAAATTCTTAAGTATTAAATTAGATATTTAACGCTTTTTAAAACTACTTTGCTAGTAAGATTATAGAATTAAGAATTGAAATTATTATAGATATTGCAAGTTTTATATAATTCGAGCAATTATCTTTCTATAAATGCAATCGAAAATACAAAATCTATATATTATAATAACGCAATTAAAATACTCTTAAATTGTACAAATTTATATTAACTTAAAGCGCAAAGCTTGTTCTATCTATTTTCAAGTTTTGAGATTAAATTATTAAGAAATGCAAAAGTTGATAGAATCGATCTGGAGTAGTTCTGGCAAAAGTTGGGGGGTAAGATCTAAAAATAAGGCCAAGCCGAGGCAACCGTTCTAAAAGCGCTAATAATCGCCGCGGTAACCAGTAGCCGCACACCACCCCTATTACGCACAATGTATTGGAGCCGACTTCTGATCTGAATAGTCGAGCACACCTCAATTGAATTAATTTCCCTGCTTCTAGATCTCCATTGTCGTTAGAGATGGATCCGAGAGATTACTTATAGACATCTAATTTCTTCTCCAATATCCTCATGTTATTAGAGGGGGTGGTATGCGAGCAAAGTAGGTTGGGGTGTGGCTACTGGACATCTTTGCGAACTGTAAGGAGGATTCCGTCCCTACCCTGTACTAGCCCAGGAAATGCACACCCGTAACAAAACAATCCATGCACAATCCTGCAGGGGAAGCGCAAAGTCTAGCAGAGACTGATCAGCAAATCTTAATCCCACCTTGGGGTTGACGTGCTGGGATGGCATCCTCTGCCTCGAGTCACGGAATCTGCCAGACGGCCATCGCCAATCCCGTCCGACTCAATCTTTTTCGCCTTTCCAAAAGTAGCGATGTCAGACTTAGGATTGGTGCCCGCTCTAATGTCTACTTACCTCAAGTCCAGGAATACGCAACGACCACGGGCATAGGTCGAAAAGTATATCGAGGACTTGCAACAGTCGAAAGAGAAAGAAGGCCTAATGATTGTTCTCATCACGAGCTCTACAGGCTCCCTAGGACTATGTGCCCTGCGGAAACATCTCAAAGAATCCAGGACCCCGAAGTTCTACTGCCTTAGCCGTTCCACCAACGGTCGAGACATCCAAAACCGGCTATACGCCCAGCAAGGATGGGAAGATCATGCACGAGCGCATGTTCTCTATCGATTACAAATGCAATGTAGGATATGTCGTCTACGCGCCTCGTGTAGAGATCTAGAACTCGGTGAACTCGCGTCCCATTCAATGGTTCAGTCTCAATGAGCTCTTACAAAAATACCTCTGTGACGCAGTCCGAACCGTAGCTCTGCCTCAACGAATCGTGGCACTCAAGCTACACAATAAGGAAAGCCTACGAGGGCTAGAAACCATCGAACTCTAACATTTATTAGATATTGGTAACGAAGGATCGGCACCGGCCCGTTGAAGCATCCCAACCTAGGCTACCACTCGGAAAATCTTATTCCCGGTCCAGACTCCTTCAAGGGCCTTACAATGCTGATCCCAGTCAAACCTAGGTTGAAGAGTACTTTGCAAGTAAGCCAATAGAGCGCCGCTGATTAGCTCCTCCTGGCGGGTGGTATCGTCTCTACGTAGCTCTTTCTCTCTCAACTCCTTGCGGGATCAAGGCTGACCTGCTCGCGATCTGTTCCGCCAGCACCGTGATGGGATTACCGCTTAGCAGCTCGAAGATACTGATATCAGCCTTGAGATCCCTGAAGCACCAACTTCGCATCTCGGCCGCGACCAAGGAGTCAACGCCGTACGACGACACGGGCCGATTAATGTCGATCTCGTCCATGGCGATCATTATCGACTTAGCCAATTTGCTTGCCACGACGTTCTGTATGAGATTGGTGGCTTGTGCAAGGGTCGTCACGGCGGTCAACGAACCTTTGAGCTCGCCCATCTCGTCATCCTCCTCGGCTTGCAGTGTGCTGTGCAAGTCGAGCTGGCGAAGGTACGACATGCGGGGGGACTTGTTAAGCCAGTAGTAATCAGTGTGAGCACCGGCGGCGCGGTTGGCTTTGTTGAGTCCGCCACTGCCAATGCCTGTGACGATCTGGGTTGGCACTCGGTTATCCCCGTGTGAGTAACCTGTTATAGCGCTCTTCATGAGTGCGTAGAATTCCTCTTCTCCGATTATAAGGTTTCGCATCGTTTCGGCGATTTTCAGGTTTTCTTTGTTTTCTTCGAACCAACCTAGACCTTCAATTGCGCCAAGATCAACCACCTGGCCCGGAAGCCCAAGACTGCGGCGGTAATTTGCCAGTTGGTCTTGGTAGGTATTGCCTGCACAGTAATTGGACTGGCCACCATTGCCCAGAATCCCGGCAAGAGAAGAGAGCATAATGAAGAAGTCTAGGTCTTGGGGCATGAGTTCATGCAGGTTCCAGCTGCCTTGAACCTTGGGAGCAGTAACCTGACTCCAGTTCTCATAAGACATATTTTCAAAGAGACCATCTCGTAGCACCATGGCGCCCTGGATGACCCCTTTCATGGGTGGCATTTCAATTCCGATCTGAGAAATAGCCCTTTTCAGTGCCATTGGGTCCGTAACGTCGCAGACATAGATTTTCGCTTCCACACTTCGCTCCTTCAGCCGATCCAAAACCTTGCGAGCAGCAGGCTGAACATGATCCGTTCTTGAGAAAAAGGCGAGATGCTTGGCTCCGTGATCTGCGAGATAGATAGCAAGGCCTCGGCCGAGACCACCGAGGCCTCCAACAAGGACATAGGTTGCATCTAAGTTGAGCTTGATGGGATGTGCATCGTGAGGCAAGGCCGGTATCACAGACTGCTCTCTCGCCTTCAGGACGAGTTTGCCAGTGTGAAGGCCATTTTGCATGGTTCGAAAGGCAGTCTGGATGTCGGAATAATCGAAGACGGTTACGGGGTGTACGACCGTAAGCGCACCCACGCGGAAGAGATTGAAGACCTTATTTAACAATGCTGCAGCTTTGGTAGACGCGGTGCGGCAGATCTCCTAACGACAAATAAGCCTCGTCAAGCTATCCGACTTTGGGGGACAATACCTGCACGTTGACCAAAGCAAAGGAAGCGTTGGCCGAAAAGTGCTTCATCTCTAGCTCATTATTGGCGAGGACGTCCCTCTTTCCAAGCTCGACGAATCTGCCGAATGGTGAAATACAGGCCCAGGTTTGCCTCAGTGCTTCGCCTGTAAGGGTGTTGATGATTACATCCACTCCATTACCGTTGGTCATGCGGTTGATCCCCTTTGTGAAGCTAAGATCGCGTGAGTTGAAGATGTGGTCGTCTTTGATACCGTATTCCTTCATCAAGTCGCATTTATCTGTTGTGCTGACCGTGACAAATATCTCGGCACCAATATGCTGAGCAATCTGAATCATCGCTTGACCGAGTCCTGAGATATATTAGTCTAGTAACCCGAAATCCTTGGATTGAAGAGCATACCTCCGGCAGCAGAGTGAATGAGGACTCGTTCATTCTGTGATAAGCGAGCCGTCTCGATCAAGCTCTGATATGCAGCCATGAAGACGAGTGGGATCGACGCGCCATCCTCCGGACACATACCCTTCGGAAGCACGTGTACAAGATCGCTCTTGACTCGAACAAGAGTGGCAATGGCTCCCGGTGCAGCAAATGCCACCATGTCTCCAGCCTTTACAGCAGTCACCGAGGAGCCCGTCTGCTTGACATGACCGGCGCCGTCGAAGCCAAGAGTGAGGCCGGGCGTCTGCCCCAAAGCTACGATCAGGTCACTAACGTATGGTCAGTATATTAGTATATACTTCTGGGTAAGGTTTGGTATACTCTTGATTTAAAGCTGCAGTTTTCACATCTATAAGAACCTCGTCAGCGGCCAAGGGCGCAAGCAACGTGGTATTGTCGACAAAGTGCAAAGTATCCAATAACCCAGGTTTCCCGATGGCGAGCGTCAAAGGCTGGGTGATTGATGAAAGTGGTTGAGGTTCGGGCTTGGGCGTGACGCCGATGTTCTGAAGCGTTCTGTTCAAAAATTCTTCATCGAAAAGTCGAGGAACTGTGAGCACGTCGTTTGCTTCGACAATTTCGTCTTCGTATTCCGCATGCTCGTCTGCTGCCCACGCAGATGTAACAACTCGCCCAATAACATTGGCTGCGTCTGCGGCTTCGGACCTATCCCGTTTTTGAAGATGAAGCTCTTGCAGGAAAAGTCTATCGTTTTCCGACTTGGCCGCGCGGAAAAGACCAGAAATAGCGCACGACTCAGGGCTTCGCATACCGTCCTTGCTGGCATGGCATGTGACCCAGAGGAGCTTTGTCGAGTGCAAGATTAAACTTCGGATAGCTTCGAAGGAATCTCTGGAACAGCGCGCAAAGACGTGCTCGTCGCTTTCGAGGAGTGATATAACGCTGAGCCCGGGCTTCAAAAACTCACCTGCGGTTGCTCGGGAAGATGCGGTCTTGAGATCGACGAACTCGAGGCTGATATCTGGAAAGACCTTCTTCAATGCCACGGCAACATCCATACCAACATCAGACGTCAACCTTGGCTCGATAATTACAATTTGTCGAAGACCAGTGGTCTTGTTATTGGATGGCTTTGAAGAGACCATCATGGAAAGCTTGTCGTCACCTAGAGTATCCTTAGCCGCAACGACCAGATCGAGGCCCGAGTAACCCGAGAACTGGAGCCGGCGATGCCATTCTGTTTGCGTCATCAGAGGTCCGCCTTCACGACCGTCTTCGGACAGCCACCAACCAGGAAGCGTACCAAAGAGCAAGCCGGTGCAAGCTTGGCTGTAAGTCAGTTCGCCGACAACAAGCTTCCCGCCGGGTTTGAGAAGCTTGAAACAATTGGCTAAAGTGATATCAATCCGCTTAGTGGCATGCAAGACGTTACTTGCGGCAATAACGTCAAAGGACTGGGTTTCAAAGCCTTGCTCAAGAACGTCTTCTTCGATGTTCAGTTTCTTGTAATCGATCCGCCCTTGCCATGGTTTGAATAGCTCCTGAGCCTTTTCAAACCATCCACTGGAAATATCCGTAAAGCAATAAGAGCCAAAGCGGGATGTCCTACCACCAGTCCCACCAAGGACTTGGAGAATTGGAAGAGTGACTGACCCTGTACCTGCACCAATCTCCAGGACCTTCATGTCTGGACGCTTGTAGCCTTGAAGATCAAACCATTCTCTGAACATGGACAAGCCGGACCGAAATGCATGAGCCTCGGCGTATATGGTCGTAAGCATGTCGTTTTGCAGCATGATCTCTAGAGGCTGGATAGTACCTTTAAGGATCGCAGGCAGGTTTTGGCCGATCGCGCAGACTAACATCCCGTCTTCAGGGTATCTCTCAGTGTACCTCGTGATAACCTTCTCTTCTTCTTCGATACTCATGTTGAGCCAATCCGCCCCATTTTGATAGTCGAGCTTATCACTTTCCATTTGCTTATATCTATCACGCATCCACTGGATGAGATGCTTAAAGTGTGGAGCCGGCAAATTGTGCTCAACCTCAGGTGTCAAGGAACTCAGAGCACGCGCCACGAATATGGCTGTAGCTTTGGTGGCGGCTAGTCCCCACTCGTCAAGCTCCTCCGGCGACTCAACAGCTTGACCACACAAGAGCTGTGGTTGGTTCATTTGTACGTCAAGCAAGTCGATGTCAGCTTTCCAGTGGGTCTCTGCGCACATTTTCCGGATAGCGACGGCTTGATCTTCATCCATGATCTGGTCGTTATTGTCACCCAGTCCTGTGAGCCCTAGGTTGTGGATTTCAAGCATGGTTTGTTCCCACGAGAGGTCACTAATCATGATTGTAGCACTACTATCCCGGTAGCCTGTTCTCCGAGCCTTTGAGAAGCCCACCAGTTGGGTATTGGCACCCTTGGGCATCTCTGCAGACACACGGAGACGTTCGAATCCCGTGGGAACCATGGACTCAGAGACCTTTCCCGTCGACATTCGCATAGCCTGAAAAGCCGACTGGATAGCTGCGTCCAAGGTAGACGGGTGTAGAAGATGCTCGTACTCAAACTGTGCCGGCATGACTGCCGCCGTGTCCGTGATTTCCATGGTAAAACTGGCTTGCCCATGAGCAATCTTAGCACTGGTCAGACCTTGAAAAGTCGGGCCGTAGACAAAACCCATTTCGGCAGTGTTAGTATAGTGCGTTACTTTGGACACGTCCACTCCACTGCTGCCCTTGATTTCTTCATATTCCTTCTTGGTCCTAGCCGCTTCCGCAGAGTATTCGTTAGAAGTCAAGAACACTTCGCTACTCTCGGAGCGGTAGTTGATGGCTACAAATCCGCGAGCGTGTTCCACATACTTTGGATCTTTGGTCTCGGGTACCTCAAGAGAGCTAAAGGTGAATTCATACCACGGGCTCATATCCGCTCGCAGATGCCCAGGCTTCCGTGGGTTGAGACGTGTAAAGACATCCACACCAGAGTCGGAAGGCGGAATAATAAGCGCACGCGCAATAGAAATATCACGGAATTCAAAGCTGTCCACGATACGAGCCTTGTCGGCGATTTGTCGAGCGCCCTCGAGTGCAGCACAGACCATTCCAGCTGCGGGGAAAACGTCGTTCCCCCGAACTTTGTGGTCACTGATCCACGGTAACTCTGATAGGTAGAGAATATTTTTCCATTGAGGTTCAAGCGTACTGAATTCGTGCACAGGATATCCCAGCAAATCTGTTCGCGGAGCATGACGAAACCGATGACTCTTCGAAGGGGCAGCTTCGTGCCAGTAGCGAGTTTCATGATTCCATGGGTACTTGGGCATGTCAATCAGGGGCACGAACAAAGGAGGAGTGGATATCAAGCTGTTTGTCAGATCGACCCTGACGTTGGCACCTCGGCTCCATAGAGCGCCAGCGAGCTGTAGAGCCGTCAGATTTGCAGGCTCTCCTCGGCGGAGAGCTGTCAAATAAGTAACACCCTCGTTCTTCTGAATCTGCATCAACGTCTGTTTGATGGGCCCTTGCAATGCGGCGTGGGGCCCTATCTCTATAGCAACATCAATTGCGTTGACTTTCTTGCGGCGCTCGCTCTTTGGCCTAATAAATGCACCTTCAATGGCGCGCACGAATTGGACAGGAGAAACCATGTTACTGACCCAATAAGCTGGTCCTAGATCCTCGGATTGAACGGTTTTGCCTGTAACGCTAGATATCATCGTCACGCGAGAGGCGGTTTCAGTTGTGGGAATAGGCTTGACGTCCTCGATCGATTTCAAGTAGTCGTCTGCGATGCAATTCATATGAGTAGAATGATATGCATTCTCAACAGCGAGCTTGCGGGCGAAGACCGAATCGGCTTTTAGGAGGGTTTCCAACTCGGCCAGTTGCGAGGTGTCACCAGAAATCGTGACGTTGGAAGGACTGTTGACGCACGCCACTGACAACGCGTCGCTATCGGACACCCCCACTTTCATGAGATATGGCTCAATGTGGGTTTCAGATAGGCCAACAGCCATCATTCCTCCTTTCAATCGTGGAGCAATAATGTGCAGATTCCCTGCTAGACGACCTCGGTGGAAGGCAATCTTCCAAGAATCTTCCGCGGAAAGAGCGCCCATCGCATAGGCGGCGCCGATCTCGCCGCTGGAATGACCGACGACCATTGTTGGCTGGAGGTTCCAGTGTCTCAAAAGGTCCACAAGAGCGACCTGCAACACTGTACAGAGTGGTTGCGCAAACTCAGGCTTGCCGATACGTGAGTTCTCTTTAGACATGTTCAGTTCCTCTAACACGCTCCAGGGAGCCCCAACGGACTTAAGGTAGCGGTCTGCAGTGCGAAGGGAAGCCTTATAGACCTCGTAGGCCAGGAGTTCTCGACCCATGGCATGCCATTGCGCACCTTGGCCGGTGAAACAGAACAGCATCGTCGGAGGTTTGGAAGCGCGAGCGGCCTTCGCAAGGTTTCTCAGCTGACATTTGAGATCCTCGGTCTGCTCCGCTACAACCACGGTACGCCACTGAAAATGGCTACGACGATTGCTGAGGGTGAAAGCTACCTCTTCCAGAATGTTATCTGTCCTAGCATCTTTCGAAGCGTCTAGGTCGTCCACATAACATGCGAGAGTTGTACCGAGCCTGCACAAAGCATTTTGCTCCGGAGCAGAGAGCGCAAATACAAGCTGCTGCGGAGGATGAGACCTGGATTCGAAGAAGGTCTTGGAATTCTGTTTACAGAATATATAGTTAGTCTTGAGTATTACTTTTCAGCCCGGACAGTGTGTATATCCACCTTCTGCATCTCCAGATTGAAAAGGACATACCTCCATTCCTACCCCCGAGTCTCTCGATACTGATTCATGACTTTTGCACAAGGGCTGTTTAACGGTACGAGTCCGGCCCACAATGCCACGCTCGGCAAGGTAGTGATATGCATCATCAAGAATGCAATGACCGTTAGTACCTATAGCTGAGTAAGTCACAGTGCAAGTTGAATCGAAGATCTAAGAAATCGTACCTCCATAGCCAAAGGAATTGACAGAAGCCCGACGAAGACCCTGCGTGGGCCAGGGCGTGGGCTGCGTGGGAATAACAAAGTTGTAGTGTTCGAGCCGAAGCTTTGGGTTTGCATTCACGAAATTAATGTTGGGCGGTATGACGCCAGCTTCGAGGTAAAAATAATAGTAAGATAGGACGCAAGTGGCAAAGCATGCTCCATCCGGGGTCAGTCTTTCTGATTACCAAGCCACTAGCCATTGATCCGGCAAAGATAAAGAGGAGGCACGGGGCTTCGTTAGTTCGACCCATTGTTACTTCACGAGTCCGAGGCACAGTAAAGGCACGCGGTGGGGCGGTGCACTACCTTTTAGGTAGCGTGGGGTCGGTATACTCTAGCACGTGAGGTTTGCTGGAAGGTACGGAGGACGCCAAGAGTGCTCGTAAGCGCTAGTAGCGCCACTAGTATGGTCAGCTAGAGATCGCCCAATGAGCAACTTAAGGTCATCACCGGGGCGACCCAATTTAGCCACCTACGGGTCACCTGTCAAAAGCATGGCCCCAGAGTGCCCCTATCAGCCCAGTGCCCCTGTCAGCTCAGTCTTGGCATTGCGAGGACTTTTGGTGTCCCCCTCCGTACGGAAGCAAGTCGACAGAGGCAGCCACACCGTTCTCCAAAATAAGATTCTTGCGACTTGTCAGCCTACAAAGCGAAGGAAGGATGGGGCCGGGCGTCGCAATCAAAGCACTTCTACGGCAAGGTACTCCGTACCCCGGTACTTGCCGACCAGACAAGACAGATCGACCTCCTTAGGTGCATGTTGACCCAATGCAAGCCGCCTCAGTCTCTTCCCTTATGTAAGAAATGTTACGCAGACGATCCTGCCTCCAAATGCGAGTACCTCGGCAAATCTTTACTATCCCTGCCCTAAAACTGACTGAGTAATGGGACGTACGGGCTGGCGGCCCTGGCAAGCAGCTGAGGCAACGTAAATCTCTCGCTTTCTTTCTGTCGTCTGGCAGCAAGCTCCCTATGTCAGCAACCTCCTTGATTTTCCCTCTACTTCTAAACCCCATGATTTCTCCCGACCTGATCTACCTCCTGCTTACCTTATCACCCATCTAATTTCGTCTATGCCTCAAGACTACAGTTAATTCAGACTCTGAACCTCAACACAGTATTCCTGGCAACCATGACAGGTCAAAACGCCGCTGAGGATGGCACAAACAATCAACAGACCAAGAGTCTGGCCGCCATGTCTGATTGTGCTGTTCAGAAGCCACTCCGAGGTTGGCGGCTGCTGGGAGTCCTCTTTAGGTGGGTTGGAAATTCTTGGGACTCAAAGTTTTCCAGAGGCGCAAAATAATGGCCCATGACTCTCCTCCCAGTCTTTCACTAGGTCTCTTACTAGCCATCATCGAGACCTCCATCACTGCCACTGCCCTCGTCACCATTGGCGAGTATTTCAAAGATTCTGTCAATGTCAGTCTTTCCACCCTTCAGGCCTGAGCACCTCTTACCCTTCTTTCAGGTGACATGGGTTGTTCTGGCATATCTCTTATCGTACATGGGTAGGTGCAGGGTCAAAGAAAGTACGGAGGGCTCACGAAATGCTAAGAAGTTTATCCCAGGCTTCGCCGTCATATTCACACGATTGAGCGATGGAATCGGTCGGGAAGCGGCCGTAATTATTGCCTATGTCCTTTTCGCAGGATTCTCTCTCGGTGGAGGCCTGGCGCAGACATTGAACCAGTTGATTGCTTTACGAGTGCTTCAAGGAATCGGAGGCTCAGGCTTGTATTCCATGATCTTTGTGATTGGGCCAGAAATCACGCCTGTCCAGTACTGGGGTGCTTTTAGCGGCATGATCGGAATAGTTCTGGCAACAGGCTCAGTGCTAGGTATTCAATCCCCATTAATGTCTCCTTCCGCCGTGGATCGACTCTTACTCTGCAACTACAGGACCCATCCTGGGCGGGGCTATCACGGAAAGGGCATCATGGCGATGGATCTATCTGTTCAACGCTCCTGTCGCTGCCCTGGGAATAACGATCATGCTCATCTGTTGGCCGCGGAAAGGAAACACAGACAGAACTCCCCGCTTCTCCTGGCAGTCATTTCGACTGGTGGATTGGTTGGGTGCCGTCTTGCTACTGTCTGCCTCCACGCTACTGGTCTTTGCGCTCCAAGAAGGTGGAAGTACAGCATTTTCGTGGAACAGCGCAATCAATGTTTCCGCCCTGACGATTTCCGGGGTATGCTGGGTTGGCTTTTTCGCCTGGATATCCTGGCTCTCGTTTGGCACTGTTCATCGACTTCGGGCAATTTTCCCTTTTACTATTGCACTTACCAGACCAATTGGCCCAGCTATAATGTACGTTGACCCCAATAATGAAATTTGATACTCTGCTGAATCCTAGAAAGGCTCGTCCTACTCACTGGCTTTCCCTATTTCGTTGCCGTTATAAATCTGCCTCAGCGCTTCCAGATAGTAAATGGAGACTCTCCTATCATGGCCGGTGTACATCTACTGCCCCTGTTGTGCACTATGGCGTTTGGTAAGACACTGAGCGCAATTATCCCCTTCCTCTGGCTAATATCACATTAGGTAGCTTTTTGGGTGGTGCAGCTTCTTCAAAGAAGAACTTTACCTCTCCAACTTTAGTGTTTGCCACGTGCCTCATTCTCTTGGGATGTGGCCTCTTGTCAACACTAGGCGGGGGTAGAGATTTCTATACGCCGACATACGGCTACCAGTCGATCCTGGGACTCGGGGTCGGGCTGACCTTCTCCAGTGGTACACTTCTGACTAGTCTAGCCAGTAAGGCAGAAGACGTTGGTATGCCATTCCGCTTTTGCATTCTGCGAAAGAGATTCCCCACTAATCTTGGTATAGCTGCTGCGCAAGGGGCTCTGAGTCAGGCCCGAATCTTTGGAGGCTCCATCGGCTTGTCCATGGCGACAATCGTTCTCAACAACAAGCTTAGCAACGGCCTCACCGAACTACTAGATCCCGCCCGGATCAAATCACTGGAGCAATCGTTGAGTACCATCTCAACCTTGAGTCCAGCCAACCAAGGCCTTGTAGCACAACTGTACACGGACGCTTTCAACGAGCAAATGCGGATTTGCACTTACCTTTCAGCAGCAGCGCTGTTCGCTGCTCTTGCAACCTATCAGAAGAATCCTGCCAGCGTTGCAGCGAGGAGAGTGAAACAGAATGCGATGGCGAGGGAATCTTCAGACGAGGGTACTGAGCTGAGTTGAGTCGTTGGTACTGGGCCTGTTCAATCAGAGAGCGACGGTCATAACCAGGGAGTGCATAGCGAACGGAGTCTGAGACCAACATGAGAAAAATTGTTACGCTCTATCAGCTTTGAGGCATACAGTGGCAATTGGGCACACATCGTGGACCTAATTCACCTCAGAAAAATTGAGGTACAGGGTCGAGAATACCAAAAAGTGTTATCTGGATAGCCCGACAACTATCCGGCTAATCTTACCTACCGTCTATGAGTAGTGTTGGATCTGGGCGGGTCTGACAGCTGATACACCCCACACTTGCTGAAGGATTTGCAAATCCTAGCGAGGGCTAAGACATGTTAGTCCTGTTAAGGCATGTCTTTATCTTAGGGCCAAGATCAGCATTTTGATACACACGCTAGAATACTTTACTCGCTAATATCGTCTCTTTCAGCTTGTAATATCGTGCGAAGCAGATTTCTATGCCGTAGCCAAAAAAGTTAAAAACGATTTGGTCTGCAAAATATATCTAAAATTTTACTTTGCAAATCTATTATTAACGCAATTGATAATATTACGATATCAAAATTCTATTGCTAATACAACTTGATATACTCTATAATCTCTACATAATTTTGAGACATAAATTTCAAATATACGTTGTAGAATTGAGAGTTTAAAAATTCTTAAAATCTTGCTCAAACTATCTTTATTTGCATTTGATAAATCCTAACTTTAGTTCTAAATATATCTAGATCTATTATAACAAAAGTCGTAGTTTTCTATTACTAATATCTAGACTTTGTGAGAGATCAAGATTAGAACTTGTAAATCTTGTATTATCTACAAAAATCTAGAGATTTAAGTCAAACTTTGCGAAAGACAATCTTAATATTCTTTAATATTGTGTTTGTAGATATGTCTATTTTGTATAATAATTATAATCTATTTATATAAGATACGTATACGTTCTCTTAATTTATTAGATTTGTCTTAAAAGTAAAGTTTGTTTAAATCGACAAAATCTAATATTTAAATTAAAAAACATAATAATTTAATATAATTATGCAATTAGCGAGCAAGTACAAACATTTGTGCGCATCGCAAATATTAAAATTTTACGCGTCAAAATATAGTCTAATTCGATAAAGATTTTGCAACTTTGTCAAATATAAAGAAAACAAAACAAGTTCTTCGAGTAGATTTTGTCTCGATAATACTAATATAAGTATATAGAGTAGATAGATCTATAAAATCTATAGAATCTTGTAAATATCTTAATTTCTATTAGCTTAATCTATCTCTTAAAACGTAAATGCTTGCAATATAGAAATCTACTTGATACAATAACAACTCTAAAATTCGAAAAAGTTTCGAACAAAACAAAAGCATTTTTACAATTTGCGTTAATACACATCTATATATCTCAAAATTATACATAAGTTGTAGAGCATATCAAGTTGTATTAGTAGTAGAATTTTGATATCGTAATATTATCAATTGCGTTGATAATAGATCTACAAAGTAAAATTTTAGACGTGTTTTGCAAACCAAATCGTTTTCTAGAAACCTGCTCCGCACGATACTGCGACGCAAGTTCCTGTTGGAGGAAAGAGACTCACTTCATCTGCTTTAGGACACGCATGCGACACGTCTTGTCAAGAGAGGATTGCAACAGAATTTTTGGACTGACATATTATATCCGTTGTTGACTGTGCTTATACAGTAAAAAACAAGTGATTTTGAAGTCTGTTATTGGTTGAACCCGCAATCTCGGGCGAGTGCCTTTCTCAGCTGTCGTTCTCCACACCCACCCACACTTACACCCACCCACACTTACACCTACCCATTCTTACACCTATCCACACTCACACCCACCAACTCTCACACCCACCAACTCTCACAGCCATATTATCGTAGATGGCGCAGTGCGCTACAGCTATGAGGAAACGTGGATAAGGCAGATATTCGATGGTCGAGCTAATGGCTGCCTCCTCTCCGTTCTCAACTTAACCCAGAGGCTATTCTTTTCTTCGATACCACTTCTAATCATTGTACCGGAGAAAGCTTGCGTTCAGGAAGTTCGTCAAATCATTGTCGCTCATAGAGGCAAGACTATCTCCAAGCCTTCCTCGGTCGCCATGGTCAAGATTCTAATGGTCCACGGCTTCGGTGTCAATGCCGCCATCTTTGAAACTCAGACGGGTATGTTCAATCATTAACAATGGTCCTTCTAAACGACTTCACCGCCGACGAAATTCACTTCCCATCCAACCTCTCCTGGCTCTACATAAAATCCAATCTCTGCAGAATCGGAATTAATAATCGATACTTAGCACCGTTACGAGCGCTGCTACCATCCCATTGGGAATATCATTTCCTTCAAGGCCCGCTCGAATGCGGACCGGCCCCCGGAATCGGTGAAATCTACCCGAGCCAAACGTACAATTGCTGGTTTCACGTTCCTTCTCTGACCGAATTCCAATCCGTACATGACCTTCTGGAAGAAGTGATAGAGGAGGAGGGTCCGTTCGACGTATCGTGGGGATTTAGCGCTGTACGTTTGACTTTCGAACTCCATCTTAAAATCAATCTTTTTTTTTCTCATCCTCCCTAATGTCTTCTTCCTCTCCCCTTATTTTTTACCAGTCACACCCTCTTCAACACAAGCCTGACCATAGAGGAAAAGTCTAAGTAGGCTATGCGGTGAGTCAATCTAATAACGAGAGCAGGGCGCTATGATTATCAGCTCACTCATCCTTCGCTACGCGCACGAAACTCCGCACTTGCCTCAACCCTTCCGCGCCGCCATCTTCATGAACTCATACATGCCATGGAGCGCCATCAAGGATCTGGGCAAAGACGTCACCCCACTCGTGATCCAGCAACAATACGTCCCATGCACATTAGCCGAAGCGAATCGAGTGCTCGCGCTGGAGTATGAGAGAAATCCGACCGAGCAGGACGTGCTCAAAGACGAGCGAAATGCGAACTGGGGCGACGGTGATCTAATCCCGCCCATGATGAGACACGCCTATCAAACCATTCATGCACAGGACGTGGAGAAGGGGGTGGACCGCAAGTACAACGATGTCGTGGCCCACAGGATGTTCTCGGAGGTGGACAAGGTTCGCATTCCCATACCTACGGGACATATCTTAGGCGAGAACGATCCGCTCAAGGAGTCGGGAGCTGCTATGTGTAACATGTGTGATCCGAGGGTAATGCTGATCTACAAGCATGGATTCGGGCATGAGATCCCGACTCGCTCCCCAATAGATCTAGGAAAGATCAAAGAGATTATCGAGAAGACTGTTATGAGATCGGAGTTTGTATAAGAGCTCTACATAATATAAGAGCTAGTGTTAGGAACGAGGGAGATTGAGAGAGTAGTGCTTGATTGTCTACCAAATTGTTTAGTATAGTAGTCGTCTACTGCATTCTCTTCTCAAAATATTTGTTTCTATTTCAACTCTCTTACTTTTTCTTTTTGTATACGCAGGAATAAATTATTCGACTTTAGAGTGCTATTCTAGTAATAAAACTATATTTAATAAGATATTGCTATATTAATATACTAAATATAAGACTATATAATATATAGAATTATAGTTTAATAAGAATTTTAAGAGATAAGAATTTTAAGAGATAATTCTTGATAAGAGATAATTCTTGAAAAGAAAATTCTTAAAGAGAAGATTCTATAAAATATTAAATTGTTATTATAAATACTTAATACTAATATATTTTATTATTTATTATTTATTAATATTATAATTATCTTTGTTTTTTATTTTATAATCTTTAAAATAATATTAAACTAATATCATATTTAATAGATTAATTCTTTTATTAATTATATATAGCAATTTAATTTCTTATTATTATAAATCTATATTTTAACTAGTATAATTGTTAAGTTAAATTTCAATTTAATTAAATTAACTTGTTTAATTTTAACTTTAAAATTAGACAAATTTTCTATTTTAACAAAGTAGAATAAACAAAAATGCGTATTAAATATTTAATTTAATTTATTTAATCTTATTAATAAGATTAATATAAAATTAGATAAATATTAAAATATATTTTATATTTTATATAATTAAATATATTAATAATTTGTATTCGAAATTTAAGTAATAAATTTAAACAATAAATTAGTAAAGATTTAATACTATTTAATTATATTATATATATAGAGATAGAATTTATAAAATAAATTTTAAAAATCTAGAATACTATAATCTAAAAATAAATACTTGTTAAAAGCTTAAGATAAAATTTAACTATTATAGCAATTAATTAAGTTTTATCTAATATATATTAAAACTAAATTTCTTTTATTATTTCTCTATTATATTTAAGTTAAATTAATAGTTATTTTATATATTAGTTTGTTATTGCTTTGCAAATATCTCTTATAAATAAATTAATATATTTTACTTTAATTCGTTTATTATATATTGTTATTAATTCTTTGCAAAAACAAATATAATTATTTAAAATATTAATCGAAAATAATTTAAGTTTTATAAATATATTAATAATATTTATTCTATTTGCAAATAACTTAAGCTTTAATATTTTCTTATATTATTATTAATATAATTTTAAATCTTATTTATTATGAAAATTTAAAAAAATAAATAAGTAAACAATCTTAAAATTCTTTTAATATAATAATTTAATTTTAACTTTTATTATTATTTATTATTACTATTATATAGATAATATTGTTTAAATTATTTAATTTAATAAAAAATATTTTAAAGTTTAAATTATTATTTAATTTCTTAATATTGTTTTCTAATTTTGTTGTTTAAGTAATATTAGACAAAAATTTATTATTATTAATTTTCTTAATATCTTAATTTAATTTCTTTATAATAATAAATAATATAATATTTGTATTCTTTAAAATATCTTTAATAAATTAATTTATATACTTAATTATTATTATATTTTTAAAAATATGTTTGCGAAAATAATTGCAATAATAAATAATTATATTATATATTATTAAAAACAATTATTTAATATTAATAATTAAGATAGAAATTACTAGAATATCTTTAATTATATAAGTTAATATTAGAAATTAGAATTCTAGAATATTTTAAATACTTAAAATAGAAAACTTGTTAATAGATATAATTAATTTAGTAAGTTAAATAATTATTTTGTTAATTTTTATCTTTAATTTAATATCTTATATATTATTAACAATATTTTATTAATTGTTAATATTATATTAAATAGCTAGTATAATAATTGCTAGAAACTATTTCTTTTTAAATTTAATAGCAAAATATTATTAATATTCTAACCTTTAATATTGCAAACAACTAGACTAATTATATCGAATTAAATTATTAAATTTAAATTAAGTATTTAATTTAAATCTTAATAATTTGTATTAATGTAATTCGAAAATCTTAATAATTTGATTTCTAAAGTTAAAATTAATAATTCGAATTAATTTCTATACTTAAACTCGAAATTTAATTCGAAAAATCGATTTAAATTGTTAAGATTATTATTTTTAGTAAATTTTATTATTTTTAGTAACAAATAATTAATAATTTAATAGAAATAATTAATTAATTAAAATTAATTAATAAGTATATTAAACTATTTTTATATTATATATTAATATAATATATTATCTAGAAAATAATTAAAAAAATCTAAATTAAAACTAAATTAATACTATTTTTAGTATTTATAATATTTTTAACAATTTAATTTAATTTCTAATATTAAAATCAAAATTTAACTTAAATTAAATTAGATTAATTTTAAAATAATAGAAATTAAATTAAATTTTAAGTTAATTTCTAATATTAAAATCAAAATTTAACTTAAATTAAATTAGATTAATTTTAAAATAATAGAAATTAAATTAAATTTTAAGTTAATTTCTAATATTAAAATTAATAAGTTAAATTAATTTCTAAAATTAAAATCGAAACTCGATTTAATAATTAATCTATAAATAATAATTATTATAATATTTCTTAAAATTTAAAATATATTTTTGTTTATTAACTAATAATTAACTTTAATTTTATAAAGAAATATTAGTTTATTAAAAAATAAAAAATAATAATAGAATACAAAATATTATTAATAGAGTAATATATATTATATATCGATATTTTCTAAACAAATTAAATAAAATTTTAATATTAAAATATATATCTATTTTGTTATAAATAACTTTATAGTATATACTAATTTAATCTTTAATAATCTAAATATTTTTCTAATAATAATATTTTTCTTTAAATTATATCTAAAAGTTTTGCAATAACTTATTGCTAATTTTTCAAATAATTATATATTATATTATAAGTTTTTTAAACTTTGTATATTGTAAAGTTCTAAGAAAATATTAATACTTAAATAGGTTTCTCGAAAGATTTTAAAAATATTATTATATAATATATTTAACTTTACTTATCTTTTATTAATTTTAATATTCGAAATTTTAATTTTATTTAAATATAAAACTATTTATATATAGAATTCTTTATATTGTATATTTGTTGCAATATAATATAAATATTATTTTAACAAATCTTAATATCTTAAATAATACTTTTTATATTTTTGCTTAATATATTATTTCTTTAAAGTTTGCAAAAAACTTTATATTAAATAATTAAATAATTAATTATAATAGTAATAAATTAAATTTAATAATTAAATTTATTAGATTTATAATAATAGAAACTAGCAACAATTAAATTTATTTTATACAATATTCTTTTAAAAAAATCTCTTCTTTTAATTAGATTATCAAGATTCTTTTTTATAAATTTAATAATAATATTTTTGTTTTAAATATATATCTTAAATATCTTTAATAAAATTTTAATTGCAATTTATATAATATAACTTATATAATTTGTTGTTTTAAGCTTTAAATTTTAGATTATATTCTTATTTTGCAAGATTTTAATAAAATCTCTTTGTAATATTTTGTTATTATTAATATTATTTACAATAATAATTATTAAACAATCTTAAAAATTATACTTTTTTAAAGTATTATTCTCTATATTAATTAATTGCTTTCTTGTATATTTACTTTTTAAGAACTTAAAAATTAGCGACGTTAAAACGTTTAAATTAGAGATAAAAGTTAATTGTACGCAATTCTTGGATTTGTTCGATTCGTTAAAGTTAAGCTTTGCAACTTAGATCGACAATTTTCGTTCAATTTGATCGCAACGTTCTTGATTCAATATAAAGACTACGAACATCGAAGCATTATTCTCGATTTGCAACTCTTTAATTTTGCACAAGATCGTTAATATTTAATTGCGAACGTTTTATTGTCTCTCGCAATTAATTCTTAAGTTGTTAAGTCAAAGCAATCGTCTTAAACGTTCTTTTCGACTTTTAGAGTTCATTTCTCGATATGCGACTTTTGTTCGACTAGCTCGTCGCTTAATACAATTCCCACTATTTTGATTAATTCTCTATATAATTTGCTATTGTTTATAAATCTAGCTTCGCGTTTGATACAATAAAAAGTTTGTTAATTGATGAAGCTCGCGCAACGATCTTAGCTCGCAATTCTTACTTTGCTTCATTAACTTCAATATCTACTATTTATTTTAAATTTTTTTCTTCTTTAACGCTTTCTTGTCTTTGCGTTCGCAACATAAATCGTCGCGCTTTATCTTAAATTATCGAGACTCGTCGCTTTCGCAATCGTTTTCGTCATTAACGTTCGCGAGTTTTGCAAAAGATCAAGATTCTATTGTGCGATCGTCATTATCAACATATTATTATCGACGTCGACTCGAATGTCTCGCAAATCTTGTTAACGATCAATAGTTTTCTTTCTTAACTACGACTTATTTATTTAAAATCTTTTCATCGTTTGTTAATAGTCTAGATCTAGTTTAGCATGAAGCGAACGATCTCTCGTTTGCTTTCTCGTTGCTAGCGATATATAATTAGATCGAAATCGTCGCTCAATCATGTTATCGATCAATTAGCAACAAGATAAGCGATTGTTTTACTTCATTTACGTCGTTGAAAGAATCTTAGCTTCTTGCGCAATGAACATACTAGAGCGTAGATTTCTCGTGAAGAATTATTAGAAGTTCTATATTTATCTTATTTAGCGATGCGTCTTCTCGAATTTCTTGAACTTATTTGCTTTCTCTTCGTCTTTCGCTCTTCTTTTCGCTCATTCATTTAAGTTTTATTTACGTTAATATAACTCGCAATCAAAGATTAATCTTTTTTATTTAGAAGAAGAAGCTTGCAAGGCAACGCGATTATCAAGTCATTCTTAACGATCGTCGCAACGCTTAGTATGCCCAATATCTCGCAAATCATTATCAATAGACTTTCGCTTTTCTTATTTCTATATTTTCTAACGTCTCTCTTGAGATCTTGCTAGCAACGCAGGCGCCTTCTCTTACTTCCTACGACATAATTATTTCGTTCGTGATCGCTTTGATCACTAATCAAGTCGCGAACAACATCGTAGCGCAAAGTCTTCTTCTCTAGTCTCTTATCGTCATCATCACGAACTCGTTTCTTACCCTCGAATCTCTTTCGCTTCAATTAGCTTTCTCTTTTGTGCTTTCGACGACAAACGTTAGCTTTAGCTTCATTTCACGTCGCACGCGTTTCTAGATTCTTATTGTCGCATCAACACTTCAAATTATTCTCTCAATGACGCTCTTAAAAGTATTATCTCTTTTTTCTCTATTTTCTTAAATCGATCTTGCATCGAACTCAATGTTCGCATTGTTTATCGACAAATTCGTTTTAAACATAAATTAGCTCTTGTGTTACGCTAGTACTTCCTTCGAAGATATTAGAGAGAGTTATGCTATTGGAAAGATTTGTAGACGTCTTTAGACAATGCAAGCAATCACTTGGTAACAAGGGTTTGCAATTGGGCAATCGTAACAATAAGTCAAGACTTAAGATAAGTTGAATACGATTCATAAGAAAGTCGTGTTTGAATCTCTATATACTAAAGAAGATTCATCGTGCTCCTCTTGCTTTCTCGTAGAGCAATGGGACATTAGTATCTTTACTCTTGTTGCTTCTTCAAGGAGCGTTGGAAGCAAGCTCTTGTTGCTTTCTAATAAAGACGCAAGAGCAATGCAAGTAATTATACTTTGTGCTACTTGTATTGCGTACTTCATATATTTGTTGAAGCTCGCTAAGCTCGTAACACTATTTTTTTTCTTCAACGCTTTCGTCTTGAAAGCAAATCTTTCTTGACATGTCTTGTGCCAAATTTGCTATTTTTAGTTTCTACGATTGTCGTCTTGCCAAAGTTGCTTTCTTAGGAATAGAGTCTCTCGATATGCGTATTTGTTGAAATTGTTCTCGCTCAAGTAAGTCTTGTCGTATTGCTAAAGATGTTAAGAAATGTGTTAAGTGTGTTCGCATCGAACGATCGTGCGATTTGGCCCCATTAAATATTGCTCGTTGGCGAAGACTTGAAGATCAACGCCAAAAACTAAAAAGTGAATTGCGTGAAACGTACGCGCGACAACAACGATTGTTGCGTCAAATTGATTTTGTGAAGAAAAAACAACGTGTTATGATAAATAAAGAGTTGCAAAATTTGGAAGATCTTTAGGCAAAGAAGACGTCGTCGTTAGATTTCTTTCCCAATTCTTTCATTGATGTCGCGTTAAAATAGATCGTATTCTCGAACGCTTCAAGAAATTGATTCTTTATTTCGTTAATCTCTTTTGATAGAAGTTTGAAGATGCTCGTTAAGATTGTTGTCGACGAAATTGCTCTAGCTTGTTTTGGCACTTCGTCAAGTTTCTAAGAGATTCTCACGTGTTCTTTGATGTAGAATATTCTTTTTACTTAATCAAATATCGTTGATTTCTTTGCTCTAGTATTTTCTCGACTACGAATTCTATCTTTTTTTGTGATTTGTAATGAAATGTGTTCTATATAGACGTATTAAGATCGATTGATTTCAATAGTAAGATATAAAATACCAAAAATACTTTGACGTCTTTAGATAAGTTAAGTTCGTAGTTGATTAATCTCTTGATCTTCTTAACGAGAAACAATTCGACTTTGACATGATTCAATTTTTTGCTTAACTTCCTTGTCTTAAGATTTTTCGTAAAAAGATATATTTTATTTCTCTTCTTTAGTTGAGATGTCGTTTTTCGTTTTTTGTTTTAATACTTAATTAACTTTTTCTACATCTTGAAGATGTTGTCGTATACTCTTTTTAGTGTCTTTATCTTTTTAATAGTCGATTGCGCTAATCGATGCGAACGCTTTTTCTTAAAGAGATCAAGTTCTTTGTTATAATTCGCGAAGAATGAAGTGATCTTAGTGATATTTAAAACTTTTGCATTTAGTGCTAGTTGTGCCATAGATAGAAGTGATACTTAATTGCTATAAGTATGATTGACGTAGTGTCGCAAATATTGTTCTAGACTCTAGTTTGTTCGTTCTATTTAATCATTCGTGATCAAGTAATAGACAATAAATATTCTAAGTCTTGTTTCTAACATTGATATCAACGTCTTTCAATAGTTAGACGTGAAGAGCTTGTCTTTGTCACTAGTTAGTTCTTTGAATATATTGTGATATCGTATAAGTCGATTTAATACAATGTATTCTAGTTGTTTTGCTATGAACTTTTCCTTGCATGCGATAATATGTGAGTACTTGATAAGTTTGTTAATCATTACTAGTATCGAATCATATTTGTCTCTAGTTGCTAGATTCGTTAACTTGAGCAACTTAATAATAAAGTTTATCGTGACTTCGTCTTATAACGATTCAAGTAATTCCTAATATTGAATTTCGTCATAGTTCGCATATGTATTATGTTTGTTTTGTTAATAGCTAAGGCATCGTTTAACGTATGCCTCAATAGCTTGTCTTATCTATAAGAACTAATAATGCTAGCGTAAAAGCTAAAGAGTTTTGATCACTCTCAAATGTCTTTGCAATAATTCATCATAATGTTCTCTTATACATTCATCGATTTTGTCGATAGATATTTGAAGTTTCTCTTTCTTTATAAGAAATTCTTTTGTATTGTCTCGAAATATTCGTAATGTAACATTTAGCTCGTGTTTGTTTGCTAATAGTGATTTGTCTTTGTTGATTTTAAGTATACTATAATTAAACAACTTTTTCGTTTCTATATAATCACTTCTTTTGCTAAGTGCGTTTGCTTTGTCGTTATCTTTGTCTAAAATATACTATATTTTGAACTTGTATTGTTCGAATCGTTCTAATTATCGTATTTGTCTTTTGTTAAGCTATTTAATAATGATAAAGTGCACAAAATTCTTATGATTCGTAAGAATCGTAAGTTTTGATAACTTTTCAATGTATATTTTTCATAACTTTAAGAAGACTACAATAGCGAGTAGTTTCTTGTTATAAACATCGTAATTCTATTTGATCGACAAGAGTTTTCTCGAGAGATATGTCATTAAATGTTATATGTTCTCATGCTCTTAATTAAAGCATATATCGATAACTAGATTTAATGCGTCGATTTCAATTTTATTTGATAATCGTAAATCGTACATCTTTAGTATTGATTTTTTCAAACATTTTAATTTAAGATTCTAAAATGATTTTTTTTTTGCGAATTTCTATATTTATGACGTATTTTTTTTCGTAAAATTCGTTAATGATATCGCATTAACGAAGTAGTTTTTGATGAATTTTTTGTTATAATTTATGAAATCTAGAAAGAATTGTACTTTCTTGACATTAATAGATGATTTTCATTTTTTAATTGCTCGTAACTTTTTAAGATTCATGCGTACTTCATATTGTCTTACGACAAATTCAAGAAAGTCAACTTCTTCTTAATGAAATTCGCATTTTTTTAATTTAAGATGTAAGTTTCTTTTATTTAAACATTCTAGTACTTTGAAGACATAACTAACATGTTCTTTCAAGATTTTTAAGTAAATTATGATGTCGTTCAAGTATGTTATAACAAATCGATTCAAATGTTGTCGTAATGCATTATTAATTATTTCTTAACACATTGTCGAAACGTTCGTGAGTTCGAACGACATCATCGTGTATTCGTATAGTTTATATTGTATGCAAAAAACTATTTTTTATTCTTTCTTTGTTTTCATTCTAATCTAGTTATACGTTTCTCGTAAATCTAGTTTAGTAAAGTATTTCGCTTCAAATAGTCGATTTTGAAGCTCGCTAATATTGAATAGTGAATATCGATTCTTAATCGTAATATAATTTAGCTTTTGATAATTAACACATAGACGAAGAGTTTCGTTCTTCTTAGATACAAAGAGAATTAAGTATTCTATTTATGATTAAGATTTTTTAATAAATTCTTTTTTTTCATTTTTTGTTAGATATTCGCGAAGTACTTCGAGCTTCTTCTTGAATAAAGCATATATAAATTTAAACGTGAGCTACTTGTTTAGTTCAAGTTTGATTTCATAATTTTACGATTAATGTTTAGAAAGAGTCTTTGTCGTTTTCTTTTCTTGAAATAGATGCTTCCAATTGTTGTATATTCGTAATACGTGCTTTAGCAATTTCTTCGCTATACTAGATAATTTAAAGCTCTTAAAAGGTTCGCAATTTTCTTCACTTACTTTGTCTTTATAATTCGACTAATCTTTGTTAATGTTTAACGAGTCGAACTATTTTTGATCGTTTTTGTACAAGATGACAAATTCGTTTCTTGCGATCAATTTTCGACTTAATCTTTTATCTATTATCGAATGCTATTAATGCGTAAATTGAATGTGAATTGCGTGATCACATCGTTCAAATCTAAGTACTTGTGTATTTTAGTTAACTTTTGAATTGTGTTGCTTCAATTAAGACATTTCTAAAACGATATCGTAAGTAATTATTCTTACTATATCAAAAATTAGTTCTTCGTAATGTTGCTAAATAGCTATCGATAATAATTTCGTTTCTTTGTTCACTTTTTCATTCTTGTCGAACAATGAGTTTTCATCTACAATTACTAGATTGTAAGCGTTAAACTTTTTTCGAATAAAGTATTCTTTCCTCTTTACAAGAGCTCTAGTTATAAAATTATCTATCGCATCAAAATTAATCATTGCGATAAATTAACAATCATTGACCTTAATTGATGTGATAAAACATCGTACGTATGCTATTGAGTTTAGTTGTTGCTATTGAACTAATATATTGCATTTCACTAGTATGTTCTTTATTAAAGAATTTGAACTTTTCTCTACTCTTGTGCTACGACTTCTACTTCAAACGTTTGTTTGCGCTAAGCTTTCTTTTGTTGCTAAATTGTTAACTTTGACTTTCTAGAGAATCAATTAATTTCTTTCTTTTCTTCTAGATAAGTTTAGCATAAGTCGTCGTAACAAGTAGTTTAACTAAGTGTTTTATGTTTTTTTGTTTCCTCTATCTTTTGTTTGAATAAAGTAACATTGTTTAGTTGTTGTTCGATTTCGTCAAGAATATCTTCTTCTTTTGTGGCGTCGCTTTCTAGCGCTTTCTCGCATTTGTCTATGATTTGTTTGATCTATTTTTTCTTCGATGAGCTAGCTAAAGTCTCGAGGTAATTCGTGATGTCTTCTATGCATTCGTGAAAGTTTTTTCAATTATACTCTTTGTTTAAGTTAATAATTGAACTATAAGATTTAATAGTTTTCTAGAGTGCTTGATTAACTTCCTGCGTAGATGCGAGTGCCTTGCCTAATAATGTTTTATCTAGGACTTTCTATAATTGATTTGAGTTCTCTACTAGATAGTAGTCGTCGTTCAATTTAGTATTGAAGATGTTCGCTTTTGTGTCGATTTGCTCCTTGATATCGTTCTAGCTATTAAGTATCTCTCTTAACATAGCATTGATTTGTCGACGATTTATCAAGTTTCGTGATTGGCAATCTCTTGCGAAGTGACTCGATTTATCACATGAATAGTACGTTTTTTGGGATTTGTTATTTTGCTTTTCTCTAGAATTCTTCTTTTTACGTCGTTGAGTAAAGTTTAGTTTCATAGATGCAAACTCGCGATAATCTAGATTGCTATACTTCTTAAAATGATCTTCTTTCGCGTAATATTCGATCGTTGATTCAAAAAAGATTCTCGCTCTTTTTTGGAATTGATCGTATCGTTTTTTCATAACTCTTTTGTACAACTTGTCGTCTACGTCGATTGCTATCTTTACTAAAGTTTAAATAATGTCGAATCTTGCGTCGTTGCGCATAAGTTCGTCCTTAACATTCTTCTTTAAGTCTCGTTTGAACATTGTCATTAGTAATGCATTGTTTCAATCGATTAGATTTGCGTATTTTTGAAATTTGACGACATAGTTTATTGCTAATGTCTTTTGTTGTAGATGCTAAATAACTCGTTTCGCTATTTGTTTTTCGTTAAATATTTCAAATACTTGTCGTAGTTCTTTCTTAAAGACATCGAAGTTAATAAAGATCTCTCTTGAATCTTCTTTATTCTTAAGATGCTTTCGAAGATTTAACTTTAATTAATGTTGAATTCGTCCTTTAAGAAAGATAGAAGTTAACAAGATCTTCTTGTTTTCTAGAACGAGATAAAACGTAAAGTAGATTTTAATTTGCGTAATTCAATTCTTTAATCTAGTTTTATCTTTATAATATTTGTTTGAAGCATTGATCTTGATTTTTGATAAAATTTCTTTTTCATTGTTGATGCTATTGTCGTTATCGTCGATCTTTATAGAATTTGACACGAGTTGTTTTTCTTTTGTTGTAGAGCTAGTGCTTGGGATAAAAGCGCGTTGATCTAATATAGACATTCTTAGAGTGTTCAAAGTGTTACGCTAGTACTTCCTTCGAAGATATTAGAGAGAGTTATGCTATTGAAGAGATTTGTAAACGTCTTTAGGCAATGCAAGCAATCACTTAATAACAAGGATTTGCAATTAAGCAATCGTAACAATAAGTTAAGACTTAAGATAAATTGAACACGATTCATAAGAAAGTCGTATTTGAATCTCTATATACTAAAGGAAATTTATCGTGCTTCTCTTGCTCCCTCGTAGAGCAATAAGACACTAGTATCTTTGCTCTTGCTACTTCTCTAGGAAGCGCTAGAAGCAAGCTCTTGTTGCTTTCTAATAAAGACGCAAGAGCAATGCAAGTAGTCGTACTCTATGTTACTTGTATTGCGTACTTCATATACTTGTTAAAGCTCGCTAGGCTCGTAACATCTTAACGCAACTTTAATCGCTTTCTATCTCTCGTAAGTACGTTTTTAATCACACACAACTCTCGCTCACGTATAGTAGCGACTTTTATATTTGTCGCAAATCTTATTAATCTTAGCGTCGAAAATGTAGAAGCAATCGCATTACGCGCATTGTTTTCGAATGTTATCTTGAGTAGTATTTCTAGTTAGCGTGCAACATCTATTCTAAGTTTTCACACATTTCTTTTTATTATTCTTAAGATTTCTAAGTCGCCCATAATAGATAAGTTCTTCACAAGATCTTTAAAATGTTCACGAACAAAGTAGATCAAAAGACGTTTAATGTTCGTTAGAACCCCTTGTTTCAATTTCATCTTAATCTCTTAATCGCGAGGCAAGATCAAGTAAGTCACAAGATGTTTATAAACATTATCGACTCTTTCTTTCTAATTATTTGATAGATTTTTTTTTCTTTTTCTCGTTGCGACTCGCATCTAGTTAATCTTTTCAAAGTAAAAGTCTCGAAACGTTCGTCGACTTTGCTCAATTTTATTAACATCTCGTTGCAAACAATTCTTTTACACTCTTTCTTAATTTATTTGTTATCTCTTGTTAAAACACAACGCGATTTGTGCTCTCTATTGTCGATGCTTAGTCTTTCATTCCTTTTTCGCACTCTCGAACGATCGTTTTTATTAATTATGACGTCATTGATTTCTCGACAAAAAGTCGCTTTTTCGCGCTTAATGATTTGTTCTTCAATTAGAGTAAAAGTCTTGTCAAAATCATCTTAATCTTTAGATTTGAACGTTTATTCTTCACATCGTTTCTCGTTATGCGTCGATTTATCAATACAATGTTAAGTGAAGAATTCGTTAACGTTTCTTCGAAGCAACGAATCGCAATACAACAAACGCTAGATTCGCTTTTCGACTCGTTTTTTAATTCGTTTGCAAGCTTAAAAAGCTTCTCTAGCGATAAATTCGAACAAAAGAGCGAGTTTAGCGTTAACGACTTCGTCAAAAATGCTTTTTAGTCAAAGTTCAAAAGCGAGAAATTCGTCAAACAAGAGAATCTTAATGTCTTTAAAATCAAGAACGATTTTAGACTTGTAATCAATATACAATATGCGCGTAATTGCGTCTTTACGATCTTTTAATTTAATTGTTTTTGCGATACGTCGTCTTCTCACTAGTTTTAGTCTTTTTACTAAGAAACGTTATAGAAGAGCTTCAAGCAAAACTTCTCTCTATCGCGCTTTCCTTAGTCAAGATCGCTCGTACGTGAAATTTCATCTCGTCGCTAACTATCAATTCTCGCACGAATTTCTATCTCTTGTTTCATTCGAATGGCATGCTCTTTCGCAATGAGCAATTCAATAACTATTATAACATTTGATAACGCGAATGACTTAACGATTAAGATGCATCGCAAATTGTCTTTATCAAGAATAAAAAAATCTTTCGTCTTATCAACGTGTTCGCTCATCTTATTTTTCATTGTATACTAGACTTCGATAACATGATTAAGCGCATAATTTCCTTGAATTCGTTGCTTTACGACTTCAAGTTCGTCTATTGTTTCTCGTTTCTCTAGCGCATTATTCAAAATCTTAAGATGTTGCACATTAACGATAGATCGTTCAACAAGTTTAAACAACTTCGCATTGATCATAAGCAAAAGAACAAAAAATAAGATTATTAAATTCACGTTCTCTTCCCTCACATGTCGCGAATTCCCAAGAATATCACTTATCTAAATGATTCGTTGCAACAAATATGAATCGATCGAATCATTCTTCTAGCACTCTACAATTGCGACGTTTCTCTTGCTTTTCTCGCCTAGCATCTCAAAAGCTTTCGTGTGATCAATTCTTAGACACGCGCTAACGAGAAGTTTTATCTTGTTGGGACTACTTATCTCGCAAACATCGTTTACTTTATTTCTAAGCATCTTCTTCGTTACTTCTAGGAAGAGATGCTAGCTTGCGCTTATTGTCATTCTCTCTTTTGCAATCTCGTCTTGATTCTCATTGAATATAACTAGAAAATTAGAATGCAAAGATTTACTTCAATAGTCGTTCGTATAGCTTAACTAACTTATCTTTGATCTCGATTCGACATCTTAAAGAAGATTATGCTAAAGATTTTCGTTAACTACGTTTTTAAGTATGTTCTTTTCGTCAAAGCTCACACTCTAATTTGGAAAACCTTCTATTTTTGTACGTGAATAGTTAATTTTTACGATCTTATCGTTCGTAGAACTTAGATAGTTATTACATGCTACTCTTTTCTACTTCTTCGTAACGAGAAGTCTTGTTTAATTAAGCTTCTTTCCTTTAATAGCTTGCGAGAGGACGACGAGCTCGCGTATCATAAGACGTACAATTTTAGCAAAAATTTGTTCGTCAATTTGTTCGACGTTCTCTTTTTCGCTCATTTTTGATTCGAGGCTTTGATCTTTTTTGCAACGAAGCTCAAGCAATAATATAACATTAATTGTTAAGAAAAGATCGATTTTAATCTTTTCAAAAAAGAGAGAGACTTGCTAAAGACTTAAGATGTGAAGTTGAAACGTCGTCAAAGCGCCATGTTCGTCAAAATTAAATATCGACTCGCATATTAGTTAAAGAATGTCACTTCAATAAAGATCATTTATGAAATTCGCAAAAAATATTAGAAGACTTTGAAGAACTTCGAGAACATAAACTTGTTCACGAAAGAGAAAAAAATAAACTTGTGAACGTCTTGATCTTCGAGCAACTCTTTTGTCGTCTTGACACTTCGCATCGAACGCGATGCGTCGTTTGTTTCGTTCGAAATGTTCACAAACGTCTTCTCTCACACCTTAAATTAAAGAGAGTCGACGAAAGAGAGAGTGACGACGCATCATCGACTTTATTGAATTTTATTTATCGTTAAAGTGACGAAGTTTGCATCTACTTTAATAAATCGATGATTAACGTCTCTTGAAGCGTTCGCTATTTACAATCGTATTAATCTCGCGAACTTGCACATCGTTCTCTTCGAGATTTAGTTCGAGAACGTCGTCATTAGCAACGTGTTCGTGCGAATCTTGCGATTGATTTTGAGTAACTTAACGTTTTCTTAACAATCGTTCGTGTAACTACGCGAATGAAAATTCAAGAATCGAGAAAATCTTGATTTCATTATTGGTTGCTTTAAGTCAATTAGGCGTTACAAGTTCAAGCTAAAGAATTGCGTTGTCGTCAACGAGCTTGTCTCGCTTCTTGACAAGATAATTACTTGAACAAGTCTTTTTGTGTTCTTCTCGCAAACGCGCAAGCGAATAAAAGTCACTAATAACATCGTGCAACAACTACTTACTCGCAATTCCAAAGTTATGAAAATTAGACGTGGGCAACAACGTCTTCTACTTCACTTCTAAGAGCTTTTCGAGAATCTTAGAAATTGCGTTTGCGACGATGACGCCTAGAATCGTCGTCAAGTCAAAATATACGCTTAGAGCGTTAATCTTATTATTCGCAATTACGTGCGAGAGATTCTTAACGTTCTTAAGCAACGTTGCGTCGAACAAGCTATTGCCAAGAACAATTGATTAACGTTCGAAGACACACGCGATCTTAAGTAGACGTTTGTCAAGATTCTTATCAAAACGCAAAGAAAAGATTGAACTAAATTGAACTATACTTTAGTGCGTCGTCTCTATTAATCTCTCGAGTCTCGAATTGTTTACGCACGTGAATCTTGCCTCTCTTAAGAAGTCTTTGTCGACAATAAGAACTATTTCTCTTCTTACTTCGACAATTTTGCGTGGGTCGTTCGACTCGCGAGACTCTTTTAATGAGAGAACATCTAGCGAATCAAAGCGCAAGATTAAGAGAATTTCGATTTTTGTCAATTCACTCGTCATCTCTACGATCTAATTGAGCGTATTCTTGAGCATCAAGACTTTGTCGTTTATTTCTTCGACTATTTTCTTGAACGTTGTTAACGTTATTTGTGAATAATTTTCTAGTATAACTACGATTATTTGTTTGTCAAGTACAAGTTCTTCAAGCATTACGACATCGATACGCGAGCTTACATTAAGATCATAAAACTTCTAAGCAAAATCAACTAATGAATCGCTTGTGTTTCTTCTTATAGAATTTTCGTATTGCGACGAGCTTTTATCTTCGACATTACTTCGAACAACTTAACAACACAAATCGACGTTTAGAGCGATGTTTTTGGCAATCTTTTTCGCATAGTTACCTTGAGCAACAAACACAATACGTGAACGATCAATAGACGTAATCTTAACTTCGATATAAGCTTAAGAGAAGAGCAAGAGTTTTATTTGAATTTCGAACGAATAATCGAACAAAGTTTCTCGTCTCGCTTTAGCTTCTTGTCTCGCTCTAGCTTCTCGTCTCGCTTTAGCTTCTTGTTTCGCTCTAGCTTCTTGTCTCGCTTTTGCTTCTCTTTTAGCTCTCGCTTCTTGTTTAGCTCTAGCGAGCTAAAATAGTCTATTAATGCGAAATTCTTCTCTTACATAAAGTTCTTGCATTAATCTCTCGCCTTATCAATTATTTCTCTCGTCGAAAAGAATTTCTTCGTAATGTCTATAGACAAGTTTGCACGACAAGAAATTTATAATATAAGAGATGCATGCAATTTACAATTCGTGAATCATATATCGCATCATGTACGAAGATTTTTGCTCTCTAATGTTCGCAAATCTTTTTATCTTAAAGATCGAAGAGTTTATTGTCGCGACGCTAGAATGTTCGCAATCAATAAAGGCGATAATGTTCATAAATAACATGCATAAGATTCAAATGTTTATGAACATTAAGCATCATTCTTATCATCTTTTTAATCGATTTATCGACGATGCGTTTTAAAAGACTATAAGATAGTCACAATCTTTAAAAGATAAAGTAGTTAAAAATTTAAAAGAATTGGAAAAAGTTAACAAAGATAATTCGAATAGCATCTTGTATAATTCGTCGTCACTTGTTTGAATTTTCTTTTCACACATAATTATCGCAATAATCTAGAACTATTATTTGTTATCGTTTGCGTAAATGTGTTTCGAATATTGTCTTAATTTAGCTAGAATCTTCGTGCGCTTAAGATCTTCGATAAGATCATTATTAATTGTCTCTTTTATGTGCTTTACAAAGATATTTGAATAACTATCTAGATCTTAGTGATCTTAGACTATCTCGCATGCTTTCGAAGATCATCATCTCTATTATATTATGTTAAATAGCACGTAATGTTCATAAATAGAATTAAGATCATTTCTTGTCTAGAAACGAACTAAATTCGTATTTATATCTAACATTTAGAATGATAGATTCACAATTTACGCATCTAGTTGTATTTATCTTCTAAGCTTAGAATTATCTTGTTCATTATTTTTACTTGCACATTTACAATCTTTATCTTCTTTTCTTTATCTCGTTGCTCGTTGCTTGTTAGCTTGTTAGCTTGTTCTATTGCTTCGTTTAATATTGCATAATAGATACATTTTCTTTAGCATCGCTAGCGTTATTCTCGCGTCTCGCAAATTCGTCATGCAATCTATTACTTTCGATCGACGCGAAAGCGCACATTATATTTATCATTATTCTTATACTTACATTCAATTAACGTCTACAAGTGTACATCATCTTTAGCAAACTTAAGAATGATAAATTATTCTTTATTATCTTATTAAGTTGATTGCGCAAAAGATTACTCTAATCTAATAAAAGAACGACAATTACTTCTTTTATTATCTTAAAACTTACGACTTATTAACGTCTTCTACTCTATAATATTATTAACATCTTTAGAATAAACAAGTACATCTTCTTATTCTTGTTAATTATTTATCGTAGATTTTTCACGATCTTGTTGTCGTTGAATGCGTTGAGCGACTTCTCTTAAGCATTACGTCATTCTTGCGTACGAATTTTCTCTACTTATTATTGCTCTAGAGTTCACAACACTATTACGCAAACACTTTATTATTAATGAGTTTGCTTCTTCTCTTGTAGACTCTTTGACGTGCGTCATTTTATCGCATCGTTCTATTTTCTTTTGTTTTTACTAAATACTTAGCGTCTTCTTATTCTCTTACTTATTTTAACACTTACTTGTTGACACTAATCTTGTTTCGATTTCAATTCTTAATTTAGCACTTAGTATACAAATTGTTCGCAAACATTCTACTTCATTATTTCTAAAATTATTATATTATTTTCTTTTTAGATAAAATGTCTACGAACATTTCGCTCTTTTATCTATTAACTACTAGCGCAAGATCTAGATATTTAGCATTTAATAACTTCATTTGTCTACATAACATAGAATCGCGTTGTTAGAAAAATTGCATTTAATAAATAAAATGTTCATAAACATTTCGCATGCTTCATTAACGTTTAATAGTATAAAATTCTAGCATTTAGTATCTAGACTATTTATTATGACATTTACGCTCTCAAGTGTTAAACGTCGCATAAATAGCATTGACAACAATCGTAATGTTAAGAAAATTAAAATTAATTCGAAGACATCTAGAAAAAAGTCGACGCAAGCAATCTTTAAGAATGTTGTCTTCGAATCTAGCACGTTTACGTTAACATTTTATTAACGCGTTCATAAACAAAATTTCGCGAAAAACAAGTCTAAGCTTTGCGATATTCGCGTAATAAATGTATTTAACGCGCTTAAGATAAACATAGAAAGAGCGACAAATTACATAGAATTTGCGAAAACGAAAATAATAAAAAAGATATAATATAAATTTGCTAACGCATACATATTTGATTACGTCTTGAAAATAAGAAGTTTAAAGTTCAACGATCTTAATAAAAGTAATTAATATTTTAATGTTATTATTTAACGTTAGCTTCTTAAAGAAGATACGTTCTTAATTAATTATCGTAACATCTTAATTTCGCTAAAAGACATAATTATAATTAAAGTTTATCGCATATACATTATATAAGTGATTGCAATATTTAAGATTCTAAAGCTTAATTCTCGCATCTACTTAGAATCTCGCAAGACTAAGTATAGCGAAAAAGTTAACAAATATAAGCTAAAAGACTAGTATTGTGTCTTAACATTAATAAAATGTTGCATTAAGTAGAAATGCGACGATAACGTCGACACTAAGATAAATAGACACAACTCTAAGAATGTTAAGATTCTTATTTAACTTCTTAAGATTAACGACAAGAGCAATAAGAACAATTGCAAAACGTTCGCGAACATTAAACGCATTAAAATTATCGAACGTTTGCACAAAATCTTGCGAAGTTTAAAGAATAAAATCGACGACAAATATTAATTCGACATTAATGTAGAAAAATTTAATAAACTTTAAGACGCTTTCTAGAAAACACTTATTCGTTCGCTCTATTACAAGATTGTTATATTGCGCAATTTTGTTAAAAACAACAAACGTTCTTCTATAACTTTTAAGATGTTCGAGACATTCGTAAACGTTTTTTGTTCAAAGATAAATTTGCTATGATTAAAATTAAAATTCAATAAATTTGTAATTTCTTTTAACGACGACG
>JAABUQ010000990.1_pt1 | contig 64071 bp, 2 predicted proteins | sample 5560001 | NCBI WGS metagenome assembly JAABUQ01 (sample SAMN10711888, study PRJNA513371) | rock metagenome | isolation source: Antarctica rocks | place: Antarctica: Victoria Land, Finger Mt nord | collected 2015-12-18
TAATTTATATTAATATAATTAAAAGAAAATAATAAAAGAAATAAATATAATAAAAATATTTATTTATTTTAAATAAAAAGTATTTAATATATATACGAAACATATTTTATACTTTATTTTATACTTTGTTATATATATTAATTAATGAATATTAATAAAATTCTTATTATATAAGAATTTTGATTTTAAAAGCGTTTTATTTACGCTTATAAAGTATCGTTATTAGTAATATAATAAGGGGTTTTTATTTACCTTTAAAAACTAACAATTCGGCTTTAAAAACTTTATAAGAATATTTAATTTTTTTATATTTTAAGCTTAATATAATATTTATTAAAAAATAAAAAAATATATATATATATAAATAAGTAAATAAAAGGATAGTTTATATATATATAATATAAATAAAAGCCCTTTATAACTAATATATAAAACGTATATAAAATATAATTAAAAATATAAAGTTTAAGATTTATAAAAAGTATAAGAAAGAACGTTCCTTAAGGCATTATTTATATATTTAACTTATGATATAATAACGAATAAAGTATTAAGAAGGGAAATAAACAATTAAAATAATTATAAAAATTATAAAAAATTATAAAATAGGAATAATAATTTAATAAAATAATAAATAATATTTAAATATATTAAATATTCTTTTATAAATATAATTATAAAAATTTATATCTTTATAATATTTTTTCTTCCGGAAGAATATATATATATATAAAGGGGAAAAAATATATTATATATTTTCGTTTAAGTTTATATTAAAGTATTATATCGAATAAAAAAAAAACTTAAGTTTATTTCTTATTAATTAATATTAATAATATTAAATCTTAAATCTTTTAAATAAATTATATATTAAATAATATATTTATATATTTATATTTTTATATTTTTATTAAAGAATATTATCTATTTAATAATTATTTAACAAAGTTTATATATTATTTAATAATTTTATAATTCTTTAAAAGTTTAAATTATATAATATTTAAACTTATTTTTAAATTAATTTATTCTTTATAAAGCTTTTTATATAATATTTTTATTAATTTTTAAATTATAATTATTATATAAGAATTAAGTTATTTTATTTAAATAAGTTTAAGAACAGTTTTCGAAGTATATAAATAATATATTATAATTTAATTTATTAAATTTAAAATCTTATTTCTTTTTATTATTTTTAATATATATTTTATTAATAAACTTTTAATAAGCCTTTATACGCTTTATAATATAATAATTAATATAATAATTCATTATATTATGTTTATTTAATTAATTTAATTAGAATTTATATTTAATATTTTTTTTAATTAAAATTATAATTAAAGGAATATAACAATAATAAAAAAAGTAAAAAATAAATTAAAAAATAAAATTTTAATTATTATATATATTATTTTTATATATATAAGGCTAAGGAAGTTTAATATACGAAATATTAATTTATATATATTAATATATTAATTATTAAATTAACTTTAAATTTTAATATAAAAATAATAATAAAAAAAGGTTTATTTTGCAAACCGCCAATTATAATACAAATAACAATATTAAACAATTAAATATAGAATACTCTGCCTGCAAAAGACAAAGAAAGGAAGAATAATATTTAAAACAAATTAAATAAGACTGTTATATATACTTAGTAGGAGGGGAATAAAGGGAGATTATGTTTTTATTTATATTCATTATTTATAAAGGGTGCTAGAAAAGGCCCCTACTGCAGCAATACGCCAAGGATCTAATTCTTGTCGCTAATTTCTCGGTCCGATATGGCTTCCGGTGCATGGCTGCAGGGGCATCGGTGCTTGAGAAGCTTAAAGCGGCTGCTACGCCATCTCTTTTCGGCCACTCAAACTCCAACCAAGGCCCTGTCATCCGGTGACTGGTGTTAAGGCAGACGAATTTGGCATCCGCTCAATACATGGTGTGAGAATATAGCCTTTCGCTGTTCCCACTAGCATATGGACGTCGCCAAATCCCTAGTCGACTTCCTATTGAAGTATGTTCACCATGCCTAATTTGACTCAGTCCCCAGTTCACTTTGTAGGGCTGAGAGCTGGATGACCTAAAAGTCTTTGGAGGGTTTTAGGCTTAGTTCTAGCAGACTGGTCCGTACATAGGCGGCTACAGCCAGCAGAAACCAAACGGGACAGAGCTTGAAAACCTCCGATGCCCCTACCTCAGGCTTACTGCGTACTCTACTTACTTTGCGTCTGATACGCTGCGGTCAAAATGGATAGACCTTTGAACTTGTTAGCTTTAAATATATAAATTCGTATTATTTAAATATTTTATGTTAATAAACTTATAAATATTAAGGGGATTCAAAGTATATATATATTTTTAATATTAAATAAAATTATAAAACTAATATAATATAATAAAGTTTTGCAAATTTACTTTAACTTTATTAATACTTTTATTTTATTAAAAATATATAATAAAATCGCAAGAGTAATCTTTTATAAAGTAAATCGAAAATCTTCTTTTAAAGATAAAACTTTTAAAGTTATAATATTGAAAAAACAAATACAAAATCTAATAACTATAAAAGAACTTGGGAATATATATTATATAAAAATAATAAAACCGATTTTGTAAAGATTTTTATATATATAATCTTAATAATTAATATAACTTACTTGTAACTATTTAAATTATACATAGTATAAGAAAATATAAATAAGAATTGCAAGATCTAGGAAGCTATACGAACAACAATAATTATATTTACTTTTTTTTAAATATATAACAATCGTAAATAATAAAAGAATATTAAAAAACTTCTTAAATAACGAATTATATTTTAATAATTTTATATAATTATTTCTTAATAAGGCTTTGACAATTTTTAAAAACAGTTCGAAGTTTAAATACTTAATTAATATTAGAATTAATTATTTTGAAATTATAATTCTATTTTAACCGGACGCTTTTCAAAAAATATTCTTTATAATTATAATTGAAATATTAAAACAAATTGTAATAAATTATAAATAAACTGTTTATAAACTAATATAATAATTTCGCTAATTATCGAATTATTATTTTCGATATAATATAAATTATAATATTAACAATATATTTTTAAAGGAATAAAAGAAAATAAATAAAGTTCAAATTTATATAAAAGTTTATATAAAAGAAGTAGAAGTTTTAAACTCGATTAACAAAATAATAAAAATCCTTTATCAAATCTTTATTAAGTTCAAAGATTTGAACCTTTGTTCTAATTAATATATTAATTATAATATTAAACAAAAATTATTTATTTCTTCAACTTTTATTCGATCCTTTTACTTTATAAGAAATTGACTCCAAAGTAAACTTAGTTGTTCCGGAATTAGTAATTAAACTTAAATTTAAATTATTTATAAAATATTAATTAATATTCAATATATACCTTTCAGATTCTTTATAAAAATAGCAAGAGTAAACTTTGCTAATAAAGGAATATAATTACTTCTGTTTACTTTAGCTTATTGGAATCGACTTTGAATTATAAAAGAATTAAAATTTAAAAAATATGTTTAATATTTATTTATAAACTTTTTACAATTCGAAATATATTAAATAATATAATAATAATAATAAGAAACTTTTTTGGATTTCTTCCGATTTTAATTATAAAAAATTTAAATTTATTAAATATATTATTAATAAAATTTTTATTAAAGCTTTTAAAAAATTTATTAAAAAAATATTATTATTTTTCAAAAAATATTATTATTTTTCAAAAAATATTAATTTTAAATAATAAAATATAATTTAAATGATATTTTTTGCGGTGTTTGCTCTATTGAGTTTGGTACCTGTTATATTGGGGAACGTACAAGTATATAAATACCTCCCCGATTCCTCCTTTATACCCTCCCTTTTCCTCCTCCTTATTTATCCTAAAATACCTCTTTTATTTATTAAACTATTAATTTAATTATTTTAACTTGGATAATTATTTATTCTTTTTTATTTAAGCCTGGACTTATATAATATATTTTAACTATTAATTTATCTTATCTTTTCTTATCGAGTATTCTCGCTTAATATTAAATACCTTAAGTAAATTATAATTTATATTTTATAACAATTTTATTTTATATTAAATTTGCTTTTTAAGAGTATATTTCCTTTTTGGCCTCCAAAACCCTCTTCGCTTTTACTTTATATTCGACCTTTCTTTTTTGCTACCTTATTCTAGATATTATTATTCCCTATTTGCTTAAAGAAATATTAATATAAATCGGTTTCTATCGAAAGCATCTTTAAATTAATAAAAGGTTAATCAAAAAAAACCTTATATCTCGGTTAAATAAAATATTTTATTTATTATATTATACGTTCTTTATATACGCTACCGTATTACTATCGAGGATATAATTTAATAGCGTTTCTTTGTTTAAAAGATTACCTTAAAGAAGATAATATAATATAATAATTTAATTAAGATATATTATAGCTACTTGTCGGTACAAATCCTTAATCTTATAAGACCGGTACGGGTTTAAATTATTAAAAATACTTAATTATAATAAATACAAAGTCTTAGTTAAAGAACTATCTTATAAACTATAATATATTATAATAATCTAACTAGGATAAATCTTAATTATTCGTTAATATAGATCTAAAATCTCGTAAGACCGGTATTATTTTAAAGGTAATAGAAATATTTAATTACAATAGATACAAAGCCCTAATTAAAGAGCTGCCTTGCAAATAATAATATATTATAAAGGTTTAATTAGAATATACCTAAATTAATCGTCTTATAATGTTGCGAAATACTTAATTATAGTAGATATTAATACCCTTTATTAAAAAATTATTTAAAAATAATAAGCAAATTAACAGCGTAAGCTTCTAGCTAATATAAGTTGAATACCGAAAATACCTTTAAACTTAAATACAAGCAGTAATAATTAATTTTAATTAAGTAATTATAATAAGCGTAATCTTAATATAGGCCCTTAATTAATACGGTTTAAATACCGAAAATACTTAATTATACTGAATATAACCAGAGCCGAATATATAAAATATATAATAAATCCGAAAAACAATTAGACTTAAATAACGAATAAGCGAATAAAGTTAATATTTAATAAAATATTAATATATTTTATAATAATTATAACTCGTAATCAATTAGATATAAAAGTCTGATATTTATATAAAAGGCGTAGTTAAAATTAAATTATATAAGAAGTAATAAGTTTTTTCAATTATCAAAGGGTCTATATAGGTATTTATATAGAGGGAACGAGCTAGTATAATACTCCGTATAAAAATAAGGTATTAATATTTTTATTAAGTATTAAGAAACTATTAACTTTTAAATATAAATAAACCTACTTTCGTTATATTAATTTCGAATTTTATTACTCGAATTATTTAATAAACGAATTACTCTTAATTATACTTTCTATATTTATATTTTATAATAACTTTTATTAACCTGAACTCCCTCCAACTTTATTAACTTTTATATTTTATATTTTCTTTTATAAAATAATATAATATTATTAATTAATATAATAATCTTCTTATTTTAGGATTTAGCAAATTAATATTAAAACTTGCTAGGATTTAATTATAAACCGGAAATATATTTTTAACTTTTTTATATAATAAATATTTGATAAAAGATATAATCCGAAATAAAAGCGATTATAAAAATAATAATTATCGCCTTCTATTTATTAAAAAATTATTATATAACCTCGATAAAAGATATACGAATAAGGTCCTATTTTTAAACCGCGACAAGAAGGCTATAAGGAGAAAAGAATTATATTAAATTATAAATTTAATAATAATAATTTTATATTTTAAAAAAGAAATAGAAAATAGGATTCCTTTAATCTCTTAATAATTTCTATAATAAGCTCGGACGCTAAATACGCTTTTTTTAAATTATTATTTATTATTTTTAATATTAATCGAGTATTTCCTTTAATCTAGAGGTACTATAAAATATAAAAAAAGAAATAATTTAATATCTAATCCTTTATTTCTTCCGCTTCCTTTTTTACCTTTTATGCTTTTTTTGCTTTTTATATACTTTTTACCTCTTATACCTTTTCCGCTTTTTATATCTTTTTTACCTCCTACGCCCTCTAATATCTCTTTGTTATCTGTCTATTACAATTAAATCGAATTAGATTATAATATTATAAAGAATACCGGATCCGATTCTATTAATAAAGGGGGAAAAAAAGAAAAGATAAATAATAGAGACAAAAATAATTAAGATTAAAAAGAAAAAGATAAAGCCGAAATAAATATAAATATTATTAATATCCGGGAGTCTTTTAAAAATATAATAAAGAATATACCTTTATATAAAAATAGCAAAAGTATATTAATATAAACTTAATATTTAAGTTAATTTATAATTTTTATTTATTATAGGCTACTCCGTCAACTCTTAATAGGCTTTATTATAGTTAATAAATATAATAATATTAACAATAATCCGGATATTCTTATATTCGAACAGATATAATCGTAATTAAAGCCCGTTTTTAAAATACCCCTTTTTTATTTTTATTTATTTAATTAGACGGGTTTTAATAAGAATAAATATTAAATTATATATTCTTTTTTAGCTATCAAATTCCCTTCTAATATATATTAAATAATCCCCTAATAATCGAAGATAATAATAACGATATAAATATTATTAGCATAATAGCCGTTTCTATTATAACTACGAGTATAAATTCTAATAAAAGGATAATAAATTTCTATAAATTTTATTTAAAGGAGTTATTAAATTTTAATATTATTAGCTTTAACCTTTCCTTTAATATCCTTAATTACTTATTCTTTTTAAATATTATTTATAATTTAATATTTATATTAATTAAAAGGTACAATTCTTCTTCCCTCAAAAGGATATATAATAATATTGCTATAAATATTACGGAATAAAAAAAAAGGTAAAATATTAAAAAATTTATATTAGCTTTAAAGGGAGACTTTTAAATATCAAAGTCTTTCCGAATTTATAAAGATCTTATAAATATTATCCTAGACCCTCCGATAATATTAAATAATTTTACGAAATATCCTGCCTCCGGTAATATATTTTTATTATCTTATTTAATATAATTTCTTTATTTTATATATTAAGTTTGCGATATTTTAATCTTATTATAAGGTATTATTAATATAGAATTTAATAGCCGAAAATAAGAAATTAAGAAAATCGTAAATTAAAGATTAACTACTATTAGTTAGGAATATAAAATCAGATAAAGGGAATCTTAGGTTACCGAGGATAACTTAAAGGATATATAAGATATAATAAAAAAATATTATTTACGAATAAGAAAGAATAACTATTATAATTAAGGGAAAAAAAAGCAAATTAAAAAATAAATTTTTATAATTTTATATATAATTATACGTTCTAGAAGGAGTTTTAATCTTAAATTTATAATATTATTTTATAATTAATATTTTAAATAATTAAATTTAAAAAAAATTAATATTATAAGAAATATATTAAAAGGCTAATTATATAATACTTCGGTTACCTTTGCCTCCCGCTTTAATAATTAAAAGAATAGCTATTCGTAATCTCTTTGAATATATATATATTTATTATTATATTATAAAAAGCTATATATAATATTAAGGAAACGATAATATATTAAAGCAGGAATAATAAACGTTTAATATTAATTAATTATAAAAATATAATAATATTAATACCTGCTTAAATATTTACAACTTATTTAATTCTCCCTTAATATAAATTATTAAAGATTTTTTATTATTAAGGGTAAGATTGTCTAAGTCTTTCTCCTTTATTATAGTTTATATTATTTTCTACTTTTATACTTCTTTATATAAAAAGGTTTTTAGCTTGCCTTAAAAGGTTATTTTCGCTTTTGCCAGCTAGCTATTTGAATCTTATATAGCTTTAGCTAAAATTATTAAATATTTTAGGGATAAAGTCGATCTTAAGGACGCTATTAATCCCGGGGGTAAAGAATATTATATAAGAATAATAATAACTTATAAATCCGGTATCGATATTTTGTCTTCTCCTATTACCTAATTATATTATTATTTCTTATATTATACCTCCTAAACGCCTATTCCTATTTAAATAGCTTTATTTATCGCGCTTGGCTAATAATTAGGCTATATATATTTAATTATTATTTATATTTTAATATTAATAACTCTATTTTTTTATTTGATTATTACCCTTATTAACTCGAAGGCCTTATTTTTTATATTTAGATTAATATAATTTAATAAGTTAATATACTTTTTATAGTTGCCTAATAGCGCTACCCCTAATATAGATTCAACGTTTGTATTAATAAACGTATATACCTTTTAATAACTTATATATTAATATTGCTCTCTACGACGCTTTTATAAATTAATAAAATTATCGTTATATGGCTTATTTATATAAGCTTTTATTCTGTATTTCGCGTAACTTTTTAAATTATATTAAATAATAGCTTGCTATATTCTGCTAGTATCTTTAAAAGCTATAATAATACGACCTGCGTTATATTCGCGTTTGTATTATATATTTGTAATAAGAATAGGTATATTTTTGTCCGATATTATTACCAGATCTTCGGCCGTACTGCCGGAATAATTAGCGTTTTTCATATTCGTTAACGGTATATCGGGTCTAGGCTTTTTTTTAATAATATTTTTTATAATATTAATATTTCCTTTTTCGTTATCGATTTATATTAAATCCTATTCAATTATTATTACTTTGTTATTTATACTTTTAATCTGCGTATTTATCTCTTCGAATTTTTTTTTTCCGCCGGATTTTCCCTATTCTCTTTGAGATCTTTCTTTAAAAACTTAGATTTATACTTTTTTTCTTAAAATTTAGCTTTAACTTATTCCTTTCTTTTAATTTTATTTAATTTTATATTATATATAGCTCTTTTTTTTTAATATTTTTTCTATAGCTTTTATTTTTTATAATATTAATATTATATTTTTAAACAAGGAAGTTATAAATATAAGGGATTCGGAGATTAAGATTATTAATAATTATTTATATACCTTGCTTAATAAAATAAGTTACAATTAAAATATATTTAAAAGGGATTATTCGATTATTTTATAAATAATAAATAAACTTTAATTTTGAAATATTATTAAATAATATTTTATTTATAGAAAAATACGCTCTTTCTCTATTCGATTTAACCATTATAAGTCTATTTATAAAATATATAAATAAACCCGGGGTTCTTATTTAATAAAAAGGTCTCAAATATCCGTATATTATATAATTAAAATATAAATATTATTATAATTTTTTTATCTTCAATTTCAATAAAAGACTATAGCCGAATTTAAACTATTATATATATTAATATTAACTTTTACTTCTATAATATTTAAATATATTAAGATTTAATATCTTAATTCCCTAAAAGGGTATAATAATAATCGGAATCTATTTTATATTTATCTTTCTGTTTTTATTTATATATTTATTAAATTAAATAAATATTATAATAGCCTTTATAAGGTAAATTATAAAATATTTATAATATTAAAATTTAACTTATTTTATATATAATAAAGCAATCTTAGACGCTAGTTTATTAGGTAATAATACTATAAATATCGATATTTATTTAAAAGTAATTTTATTAAATTTTATTACCTCCTAAGCGAATAATATTTCTTTAAATACCCTTAATATAGCGTCCGTAAACGTTAATAGAATACTATCTCTTTACCCGGTAATAGCAACGGCCGCTCTATTTTAAAGCTTTAATATTAATAGTATTATAAACTCCGGTATTGCCGCTATTAGGATATATATAACAAGCGAATAAGGCAACTTAAGCTAGACGTTATATAAAAAGCTTATAATAATAATTTTTATAATAAACGTCCTTACCTTTAATAACCTATTAAACGCCTTTGTTTTATTTTAAGGCCTTAGCGCCGATAATATTACAAACTTTAATATAACCGTTATTAGGATATATTTAATAAGTAAAAATAGCAATATAAGTTATATATTATATAAAGAATTTATAATAATAGTTCTTATAAAAAGTATTTTTCCTTATAGTTTAATAAGCGCCTTTTTGTATCGTCTAGCCGAGTCAGTTATAAATCCTATATCTTCTTTAAAAAAGAACGTTCTTTTATCTCTTTTAAAAGAGAATATCCCTCTATCTTTTTTATTATAATATATAATAATAAGTTAATATTCTCCTTTTTCGGATATAGTCCCTATTAGAAATATAAATATTACGGGTATTATACCTTTTATTAATAAAGCTAGTTATCTAAGATTTTATATTACGACTTTGGTTATATTAAATATTAATATTATTTTATTAAATTTTTCTATAATCTTATAAATAAAATATTTTTTAATATTCTATAACGGTCGTATTATAATTAAATAGTTAATATAAATAATAATAATTTATTTAATATATTCAATTTTATATTTTAAGTTTTTATTATATAAAAAAATAATTATTATATATTTTTCTTTATTAAAATTAATATAGAAAAGACTTATTCAATCTAAAGAGTTTAAAATAAATATTAAAATAAAAATAAAAATTTTAAGGGCCAGAAATACTAAAGGGTTTAATATTCTATTTAAAGGTAAAAGTACTTAATTAATATATATATAATATTCGATAGGACTTATTGTTTTTTTCTCTAAAAATATTTTATATCTAATTTGAATTTATAATTATAAATAATTAAATATATATTTTAATTTTAAATTATTATTTTTCTTATTATATCTAGAATATAATTAAGGTAATTTATTCTTTAATATAATATTAATTAAAATTAACTTTCCAAAAATTATTATATATATATATTACTTTTAAATCCGTCTTCCCTTTCGATTATATAGCGGATAGAAAGTATATTATATTTGGATATAATAATAGGTTTTAAAGGGGTAAAGCAGAGATATAAGTATTTACGATTTTAATTATAATAAAAGATTTAAAAGAAAGTTTACTTTAAGCTTTTTATTATATAATAAATAATATAAAAAACTTAATATAAACCAAGGATTATATTTTATAATTAAGGAAAATATATAACTATAAAATTAGGAGTAGATCTTAAAGTTCTTTTAATTTAATTTAGTTTGCAAAGATAAATAAAAAGAGTAATATTTAATTAATTATATTATAATATTAATTCCTTTTTTTATTATTATTTTCTTTTCTTTTTTATTCTTCTTATATTCGCTGCTTTTATCTCGGTTATTTTGCTTATCAAAGGGTTAAGTTTCTTTTTAAAATTTATATAGAATTTTAAATATCAAAAATAGATTTCTAACTTAATTTTCGATTTTTTGAATAAAAATCTCTATTAATTATTCGAGTATTCTAAATAAAAACCCAAAATCCTTAAGGATAAAAAATAAATAAATTAAAATAAATAATCGAGGCCAAAGAATAATTAAGGACTTATTATAATTAAAGATCTTTAATATTTATATATTAATATAGATTAAGGATTCCGGATAATCCTAAGGGGCTAATTAAACCCTTAAGAAAGCTTTAAAAGGGGATTAATATCAGAATTAATAATTAAGGCCAAATAATAAATAAGAACTTATTATAATTAAGGATTTTCGATATTTATATATTAATATAGATTAAGGATTCCGGATAATTCTAAGGGGCTAATTAAGCCCTTAAGGAAGCCCTAAAAAAGGGTTATTATTACGGTTTTAAAAGCTAAGGATAAATTATATTAATATATATTAAATAATAGAATTCTTTCCTGAATTAATTCTATAAAAATAGTTCTTTTTTTTAACGAATATAAAGGTTTATCAGCTTCTATTATATCTATATATAGGAGCCGTAATAGGTTATTCCTAAGTAAAGTAAGCATTTGTTATCAAAGATAATAAGTATTTGAAATAAGTTTTAAAATATTTTTAAAGTTATAATATATATAAATATTAATATCTCTTTAAAAGCTCTTTTTATATTAATATAATACCCCGAGGTTTATTAGATTTTATAAATCAAATTATAACAAATCTAATACCCCTAAACAATAAGCTTAAAAGGTAAATATTGCTTTTAAATAAAATTTATAAGTTTATTTAATAGGAATATAATTAAACCCGAAATAATTCTGCTTTGAAAGCTATTATTAATAATCTTATAATTCTATAATATTAAGAAAATAATTATATTATTTTCTTAGGGTTTAGGGCGCTTAAAACGATATATATTTACGGTATAAGTCTAATATCGCTATTAGACAAAATATATTAAATTTATAAAGTTTAAGATACTTCTGAGGACGATCGTAAAAAGCGGTTAATTATAAAAAGATTTTTCGATAATAATAGATATTATTAGATTAATAATAAGGGTATATTTAAAGAAAGGCAAAAGCTTTACCTATATAAAATAAATATAATATAAGGCCGAGATCTTTAATATAAGATTGATATCCGTTTGCCCAAAACGCTTATAATAAATAATATATATACCTTATATTAAATTTGGGATTATTTATAATAATTATTTAATAAAAAATAATAAATCGAGATTTATATAATATATATTAATATTTATATAAATTTAATTTAATTAAAGGTTTATATTTAAACCGGGTTATAATTAAATAAGAAAGATATAAATATCTGAATAGGCTTAAAATATAGAAAATATTTATATAAAAATATATAATAATATAAATATAAAAACTATAATACCGAATTATATAGCTTTGCTTTTGCGAATATTAATATTTATTTATTATTAAAATATAAGCGGTATTAAAGCGGAACTATTATTATTTAGGCTTTTATAAAATCCTTTACCCTTATAATTTATAATTAAAAGTTGATATATACTGCTTTATAATAATATTTTTTTAATTATATTATTTTATAAAATCGTTCGATTATTCTTATATATATTTTATAATTATAGAAAGGGTTTCTAATAAGATAAACTTTAAGTAGTTTTCGAATTGCTATTACTTCGTAATAAAGGTAGAAAACTATTATATAAATATTAAATAATACCGTTTTAGTCGGATATAGGGATCGGAAGGGTATTTCGTAGAGATTATTTATATTTAAATTAATTAATATTATTTTATAAGGCTTTTTAATATAAATATTTATTTCGGTTTTAATTAACTTATAATAATATTAGAAATACAGATAATATAGTTATATTTTTAGTTTTTTAATAAATAATCAATCCGTCGAAGCTTTAGAATTATAAACGTAATAATAACTATTATATTAAATCGTAATATAAATTTATCCCCTATTTAATAAAATTTCGTTTGCCTTTATTTATAAACTTCTTTATAATTTAGAGAATTATTCCTTATTAAATTTAATTACTTATATTTAATATAGCGATAATATACTTCGAATTATTACGGTAATAAATAACAAAATCGAGGAGAAGGAGTCTATCTCGATTATTAAATAAGGCTATTTCTATTATTTAAGGGCTAGGTCCTATTATTATTATATATTATATATTTTTAAAGCTAAGATAGTTATTGAATACAATCAGGTACCTTTAAAAAGCAAAGTTTACCTATTGTTTTTCTAATTATATAGTAAAGCGGAAGCTTAATATTTTAAGCTATAATTTAAAGAACTAATAATCTTTTTTAAAAATATTATTTATTATTTTATATATATATTTATTTAATATATATTTTCTTAAGAAGTTATTTAAATTAAATAAAATAATTTTATAAAATAATCTTAAAAACCTTATTAACTTTATATAAATTTAAGGTTTTATTGCTAATAATATTATTTTTAATTTATTTTTATATAAAATATTTATTTATATTTCCTATTAAATTTAAGATCGGACTCTTTTTTATATATTCAAATACCTAATATATCTAATATTTATCTAACGTAAGCGATTCCTTGGCCCTTTGAATTGTTATAATATTTTCTATATTAAAGTTTATTAGATTCTTATTATTATATATAACCTAATAAGGGTAAAAATATTTTTTTAGGCCAGAAATCGAGTTAATTTTTTCGCGGTATTATATTTAGTTCCTCTATTCTTTGCTAGCTATCTTAGCTTTATAACCGACTTATTCGGCTTTTCCTTATAAATATACTTCAAATTATATAATTCGATTAATATTATAATATTTATATAGATATTTATATATATTACGATTTTTCTTATTAATAATATTTTTCTTATTTATAACTTTTAGCAATTTTATAAGTTTCTAATATATATATATTACTACTAATTTTATATCTTTTTGCTAATAATATTAAAACATTATAGTTCTCCTTTTATTAGTTATTTTTTTAGTTTTCCGAAGCCTCTTATTTAAGGTATTTTAAAAGGCTTATTTCCTTTTAATAATATTCTTTATTTATATATTATAGTATTATTTTAATACCAAACCTAGCTTTTCGAAGCTTTATATATTTATTATAATTTATATATTTATTATTATAATAATTAAATATTTTATTTATATTTTCTTCTGCAACTTTATTTAGCTCTAACCTTATATTTCTATTAAAATAACGTAAACTAGGGACGCCGTTCGCTTATAAATTAAAATACTCTAACCTTAGAGAATATATATAGGGCAATATATTCATATATAAATACCGGGGGTAAGCTTTTAATCTATATTCCAAAATTATCCGTTTATAATTAATTAATAAAATCAAAATATTAATAAAAAGGGTATAAATATATATCTTTTTATTAAGCTTAAATCCGGATTTATACGCAAACTGCTTAGTTATATCGGAGCTTTAGATATAAAAATAATAATCGATAGCCTTTATAAGGCGCCGATAAATATTATAGAATATAACAACGTCTTAATATTCGTTAACGGAATTGATATTGTAGCCTAAATATCTTATATTAAAGAAATATTTTAAATATTTAAGGAATCGAAAATATATATTAAAAATATATTATTTATTTAACAACTAAATAAAAAAAATAAATTATTTTAAATATTAATAATAAATATATTAATAAAATTTAAACAATCAAAATTAAATATAAGATTAAATAACGGAGCTTTTGGAAAAGGATAAAGGTTCCTATATAAAATCGCTAATTATATTTTAGATCTAGCTATTAATAATATATAAATTCTATATATTAGGTTTTACGTCCTTCGAAATTTTGATAATAAAGAAACCTTTAAAAATAGGAAGTTATATAATAAATATAATAATATTAGAAAATTCTATAGAAAGCCTTTTTTGAATAAAGTTATTAAAATAGAAATAGAAAAAAAATATAATCGTTTATTAATTATTAATAAGTTATTTATTATATTTAAATTTAAAAGCTATATTAATAATAAATAAAGCGTTTTTTAATTACAAGATATATAATAAAATATAAGAATATATTAATACTTATTTTAATAAAAATATAAAGCTAATATATTTAATATTTCAACTTTATTAGCGCCGAAATATTTAATTATCGAAGCTATTTAAGGTTGTATATAAAGGCGTCGCTTAAAAAGTCTAATAATTAGCGATTTCCGGTATTATAAATAATAATATAGTAAATAATAATAATTTAATTATACCTTTTATTATAATAATATTAAATTTTTTCTAATTTCCCTATTTCCTTTGATTAACTATTCTTATATAATATCTTATTATTTAAATCTTCGATTATTTATATTTATAATATATAATACTTTATATCCTATTAAATAAGCCTTTTATATAACCGGATTATCTCTTATAATATTATTAAATCGCTTTTGCTATTATTATTTAATAGGATATTTTAATATTTCTTTAGTCTTCCTTCGGCAAAGGTTATATTTTCTAAAAACTCTTTTAAAGTTAATTACAAAGTTTGAAATAATTCTATTATTTAATTATAAAATATTAATAATATAATTCTGGACTTTTTATAGAAAGTAATTTCTTACTTTAAATAATTATTTTCTCGAATTAAATCTTCTATCTTAGTCGGAAAGGTCCGATTAATATAATTTTTCTTTTAATAAAATTAATATAATTAAAATTCTATTTTAATAGAAATACCGCCTATTAATATAATATATATATTTATATTATCAATTTTAAAGGGAAGCCTTTTAGCGTATTAATAGGCCTAGTTTATAATATAATATTTTTATAATTTCGGTTATTTACGAGGGAGAGAGTAAGTATTGAAATTAAAACAAAAATATTAAACTTTTATATAAAAGAAGTTATTAAAAATAAATAATATTATAATAAGAATAAAAGGCTAAGTATATATTATTTTTAAATATTTTAATATTTAACCCTATCGAAGCTCTTAATCTTTTAATTATTTTATAATATCTTTTTTTAATAAATAAGTTATTATATTCCTTAGAAGTACTTCCGGTATTTTTGGAAATACTTCTGATATATCGTATAAATAAAGCTTGCTTAAAAATAAAAATAACTTTTATTAACTTTTAATATCGAAGTTATTATAAATTATCGAACTGAATTATTAACGATTATATTTATTAATACTTCTTTTAAAAATCAACTTTATATTAAATTAATTTATATAAAGCTCGCGGTTTTCTAAGCTAAAGCGTATTATTATATATAAGCTATAATATTACAAACAAAGCCCTTAAATCGATTATTATAAAATATTTAAAAAATAATAAGTTAATTAAGTTAGGGTCGTTTATAAGTAGGAGAAGAACTACGAGATTATAATTATTAAATAATAAAAATATTCGGATTATAAATTTCTTAATAAATTATATTAATATTATTATAATAATATAATTATTTTATATATAATATACCTCGATAACAAAACTATTTCTTTAGTTTATAATATTATAAATATATCTTTAGCCGAGATATAATTTACTCCTTTAAGTAGCTTCGTAGATTATTAAATTATAATTATTTATTAAAAAGTAATTATAATAAAAAAGTTAAGGCGATAGGGTCTAACGTTAATAAGTATTATATAATATAAAGTACGTTTACAATTACCTTAAGATCGTCTACGGATCTATAAACGCAGACTTTATAATATTTTTTCGGGATAATAATATTAGGTTAGATAAGGGTTTTCTATAACAAATTAAAAGTTTTATTAACTTCGATAATAATAAGAATAGGAAAAGCGATATTATAAAGAATACCTATTCTTGATAATAAATAATAAGATTTTTATAATCTAGGCCTCTTAATAATCAGATTAATAAAACGTATTATTAGCCTATTAGACCTGATATTATTAGAATTACGTAATTTAAAGCATTAGAAAAAGCCGATAAAGTCTTTTTTATAAAGAATAATAAACTCAAATAATACAAAGCTTTTAAAGTTATAAGTTATTAAATATATCGAGTTAAATTTTAATATTAATAATATAAAATATATTTTTATATTACTTTCCAAATATTTATTATTTTAAAATTTTAATTTTAATTATAGAAAGATCTATTTAAAGGGATTAGGAAATATATATAAAATAAAATATTAATAAATATAGCAAAGAATAATATTAAAAGGCGGAAATATAAAAGGAAAAACTAAGCTAAAAGGTCTGCAATAAAATTAATATAATAACTTAATAATTTTTAATAATATATTTAAAAGAATAATTACTTTTAAGCAGTTTAAATAGAATTATTAGCTTTTATATATCGAATTTCAATAACTTTTATTTAAGATTTATAATATTCCTTATAAATTAAATATTTATATATATTTTTATATATTTTATAAATATCGGTTTCTGGTTTATTATAAACCCAAGTATTTATAATATTTAATTCTTATAAAATATTATTAGCCTTATTATTCGAAGGGTCTTTTATTTTATTATATAACGAAGTTTCCAAATAATATATATAATATATAAGATTTTAAGCTTCAAATTATATAATTTTAAATAACTTTTTAAAATATTTGAGTTTTTTATATTATTAATATATCTTAAAGCGCTAATAATATCCGATATAATATAGAATAACGGCGAGATAACCTTATTCCGAGAAGTTAAGCTAATAAATCGCTAGTTTATTATTTATAAAGGAAAACAAACTTTGAAATATAAATATAATAAAAAGGGATATTATATATTTCTTTATTTAATAAGCTAGATCGTTAAGAATATTATTTTTATAAAAAATTATTATATTTCTATAATCGGATCGAATATAAGTTGTAAATATAATATTATTAAAAATATACTCTCTTTTTATAATATATTAGCGGCGAGAATAGAATAAGCGAACTTTGTTTATTAATATATTATTATATTTATTAACTAATTTAGAAATAATATTAATAATATTATTATAATTTATTTAATTTTTATTATAATTTTTTCCCTCGGTTACCAAAGTATATTCGCGAATAATAAGGTCGATTATAATATTTAATAGAATTAATCAAAATTCGAGGAAAATTAAGATTTTTTTTATTTTTAAATATATTTTTTATTTTAATAAGTTAAGTATTATACAAGGTAATAAGGAAGGCTTCTTTCGATTCTGTCTTATAATTTATATAATATATTAATAATAAGCCTGATAAATAGGGAAGAGATAAAAAAATAAAAAGCCAAAAAAGGGATAAAAATAAAATAAAGGAAAAAAGGAATAAAAGGGAAGAAGTATTTTTTTTATATATATAAGTAAGGCGTATTATTAACCTAGCCAGTAATAATACAAAACGAGAAAAGAGTATTCTAAACCTATTATAGAGACTATATTATTTGTCTGCTTTATTTAGCCTTCCTAAATTAAGATAGTCCTCTTATCCTCCTATAGCAATTGGATAAGGGTTATATTATATTTGAATATTATTTAAAAATCCAAATATCAGATTATTAGCAAAAGATATATAAGAAAAGAGATACTTTAATTTTATTATTAGCCGAAGTTAAATATATTATTTCAGGTTTTGCAGCCGATATAGCTTATTATAATTTAGAAGGTTAAGCCTTATTATTAATAAAAAATATATAAAAAAAAAGATATTTTAATCTTATTATTAGCTTAAATTAAGTTTATTATTCCAGGATTTAATATAATTTAATTATAATTATAAATACTTTGCTTTAAGTATATTTAGGAATAATTATTTAATCCTTTTATTATTATAAACTTATTTAAATTAACTTAAAGATTAGATAAAAACTCTTCGAATATATTTTGTAAAAAGGTTATATAATATAGCCTTTTATTAATATAGCTTCTATTATACGCTTTTCTAATAATCCTTTTGCTAATACGGTACTATTTTAATCTATTATATTAAAAAGTATTAATAGGAGGTATAATAAATAATATAAAATTAATTATTTTAATTTATAACTAAATACGCCCTAATTAAAAAGGAAATAAATTAAATTAAGGTATTTAAGCTTTATATTAAAATTAAAATAATATAAATTCTTCAATTCAGGATATAAATATTATATATTTTTATTATATTAATAATTCGGTCAAAGAGATATAAAGGAGACCCGGGTCTTTGGGTATAAAAAACAAAGCTTTTTTAATTAAAAACTTTTAATTTGTATACTTCTTAAAGCCGAATTTGATTATTATTAAGAATAGCCAAATATAAGACTATCGAGAATAATTTGTCGAATTAAGCTAGCTTTGTAAATATTTACTAGCAGATTCGAAAAAGAAGGAAATATATTTATATTATTTTTTGCAAAGGCCAAATAGTATATAATATATAATATAATCGATTAATAAAGGTTAGGGAAAAATTAAGCAAAAGAGAAATAATAAATAAAAATAAGATATATTCTTAACCTTTTCCTATTTAAATCTTTTATTAATATATAAATAATATTATTTAAGAATAGCGAACTTCTCCCTAGCGATTTTAACAAATAAGGTATTGAAGATAGTATTGAAATAGATATTTAAACCTATTATTTAATTAAGATTATCTTACCGTTTAGCCTTCCTTAGGCAACTCTCCTATCTATTATACCGAATAAATAAAGAGTATTATTTTTAATATATATACTATTATATATAGAACCAAATCCTATTATTTAAATTCAATAAGAAAGTAATTCGAAAACCTTTAAAGATTATATATTAATTAATATTCCTTTCCTTAGACAGCAATTCCAAAGTAGATAATATATTATAGTTATAAGCGGTACCGGTATTTTTATAAGCGTTAATAATAAGTAACTTCTATTGGAAATTAAGCAAACAAAGCTAATAAAATAATTCCTAATTTTTAATTTATATAAAATTTAAATAAAGTTTTTTTTAATATTTTTATCTATAACTCCTTTAAAACTATAATTAACTTTTATAAGTTAATTAGCAGATTTTCTCGGCTATTTTTAAAAGCGAAGCTAACCCTGTTTTATAAATTTCTTAATATATTTGTTTAAAATAACTACCTTATTTAATATTATATTTAAAATATTAATTTTATCAAATATTAACTTACCGGTCTCCGGGAGAAGATAATATACCTTTATAACCGGATTAATAAAGTTATTTGTTAATATTATAATTAAAATAATTTTTTATTAACAGATTAATTTATTAACCCCGATACTTTTTTATATTAATAATATAAAATAATCGCCCTTAAACGTATATTACGAGGCAAACGTCGTTTTAGAGTAGGAAGGATTTGTCCTAATATCTTGCTTTATAAAGAAGAAAACCTTAATAATATTAATATCAATAAGTTGACGGCTTAAGATTTATATAAAATACCGGATTTAATAATTATAATAAGAATAAATTTCAAAATCCTAGGGGCGAGATAATTAGTAAAGGAACTTTATTATATAATTAAAGTAAGCAAAAGAATAATAATATAAATTAATAAGAAAATAACTTCCTCTAATTTTAATATTACCTTCGATTTTATTATTTAAGTAGATTATAATAATATAATTTTTGGACTTTAAATAGCAAATATATATCAAAAGATTATATTTATTAAATATTATTACCCTTATTTCTCCCTTAAAACCTCTCGTTATAAAGATATCCTTTTTTGAATATATTAAACCGCCCTTTTAAGTAGTAATTTCGCAGGGGAAAGCAATTTTGCAACTTCTTTAAAAATATATTAATATATATAAAAGAGAAATTATTAATAGAAGATTTTCAAATTAAATAAGGCTAATTTTCTTTTTTCTAATTAATATTATTATATCTTTCTATTAACCCTTTATTTATATATTAAGCTTTTCGTCGAATTATACCTTTGAAATAATATTTAATATAAAGGGAATATTCTATCGATAATATATTATTTAATATTATATAAGTTTAGGATATTAAACGAAGCTATAAGAAAGGAAATAAGGCTTTTATATTATAATTTCTAAATTAATAAAGCTTTTAAATTATTCTTTTTTATAAAATATATTTCTCTTCCTTATTATAATTTATAATATAAAATATAAAAGCCGGTAATAGAGGTTATATAGCCCGAAAAAGATTATCAGATAAAAGTAAGATCTCAAGGTTTAGAAATTATTAAAGTCGATCTCGATAATATTAAATTTATAAATCGAAAATAGATAATTTAAACGAATTAATAAAATATAAAATAAAAATATTAATAACGAATTAACCGACTTTTAGTAGCGATATAAGATATATATATAAGCTCTTTCCAAATAAATATTGGCGTACCTTTTTAATATTTTATTCTCTTAAATAAATAAATCCTTAATATATAATATATATTAAGTAATTTGTATAAAAGCTTATAATAGAATAAATTTTTATAATAATTATTATTCGAATATTTCCAAAGTTATATAGGCGTAAATACTTAGGAACCGAGGAGAAAAACTTATAAAAGGATCGATAATATCGATATCTTCTTCGTATATTTATAAGAACCCTTTAAGCTGCTTAAGGTAGAAAATATAAATAATATTAAAAAAGATCTAATATAAATTTAATTTAAGATAGAGTTTAAAATTTCTATAATATAATAAAATTTATTAACCGAGCTCGGACTAAAGCAAAGGTATAATAATATAACTTTAAAACTTCCTTATTCTTAGTTTAATAATTTTTAATAAATATTAATTATTTAGGATTAAAGGCTTATTACGGTTAACTTATTATATATTAATTAGCTAAGAAAATAAAATAAAGGATATTTATAAAATTTATTAACGGTTCGGCCTTTTATAGTCTTATAAATATTTTATAAATAAGTCTATTAAACTTTCTTTTGCCCTTGGATTTAATAAAAAAGATTTTAATTTATTTTAAATAAAGAATTATTAAAATTAATATTATAATCCTTAAAGTTATAATATATTAATAATATAATAAATTAATAAATAAATAATTAAGAATAAAGCTTTATCTTAGAATAAAGCTTTATCTTAGAATAAAGCTATAAATAATTATAATATTATAAGCGATATAACAAATAGCAAATTAAGTTAAGCTTATAATAATATATATATATATTATTAAATATATCCTTAAGTAATATAAATAAATAATATTTAATTAAATATTATTAATAATTTTTATTTGCTTCCGGAAGCGATTTTATAACTTTATTTATTAATATATTCGAAGCTAAACTTTCTTTTTCGAATTTAATATAACTAGCTAGGGAATTAAAGCGCTTCTATTTTAACGAAACCTTTACGGTTTGTTTTACTATTACTAATACCTCTATCTAACCGGAGAATACTCAATATTAATCTTTTATAATAGCTAGATATTAGTCTTTTACAATAATTAGATATTGGTCTTGAATATTAGTTAAATATTAATCTTGAATAACGTCCGACTTCTCTAATATCCTAGAAATTAATAAGCTATTTATTTTGCGCTATTCTAATTTGGATAATAAATTATACTTTTTAAAAAATAATCCTATAAGATATTTATATTGCAATTTAAAAATCTTATAATTTATATATTATTTTATTTTATTTTATTTTATTTTTTTAACTTAATATTTTTGATATATTTACAAACCTTATTTAATAGCCGTAAATAGTAATTATAGAAGATATTTATAATAATATAATATAAAGCCTTCTTAACGATTCTATCTGATTATATAAGGCCGATAGCTTAATATATAATCGGCGGTAATATATCGACTCTAATAATATAAGCGTAATATATTAGATTAAAATTAATAATTATAGATAAGGAATTCGGTAGAAAGGAATAGGTTAAATTAATATTAAAAGATAAAATAAAATAGGACGGATATAAGACCGTAATAAAGTACTAATCGGATAATAACGGCAGATTTATATTATAATTAGGAAATTATTATATTTATTAATAAGCTAAATAATCTTAAAAATATAAGGTAAGGTTTAATAATAATTTTATTATAATTATAATAAAATATAATTTGCTTCGAATAAAGCTTAGAAAGATACTCGGTTTTAACCTTTAGAAAGAGAGTTTGTATTAAGCTATTAATAAGATTATTATATTAAAACGAGGTTTCAGGGATATAGCTTTTATAATAAGAGATTATATAAGTTATATCTCCTTTCCGTATTAACCCTTTTTATAATTAGCCTTATTAAATTAATTATTTATATTTATATAATATAATAAAATATATAAAGAAATAATTATTATTAATAAAGGAACTTTCGGATTATTAATTATATAATATCTTTTAAAGGATAAATTGAATAAAATTATTTTCTTCGATTATTTTAATTATATTATACTTAATTGAGATATTTCTAAAATATTATAAATCGATTATTTAAATATATAATAAATAAAAGATATAATAAGATCAAAAGATACTTAGGCGGGCGAAAGCGTATTCTATCCCTTCTATTATTATATTAATTATATCGTTACTTATTTATAGGCTAATATTAATACCTTTGACGGTATTAATTATATTTGATCCGAACTTTATTTATTTATTTATAAATATTAGACGATTAAATTTATAAAAGACAAATTTGCCTTAAAAGATATTAAGAAAGACCTAGTTATAATCGAAAATAATAATAATAATATTTTAGATTAAATTAATATAATAAAAAGTTTAAAACAGGATTATATAGAAAAAGGTATAAGAATTCGAGATAATATAATATTTCGTATAAATATAAATAGAAATAGGAGGGTCGAAGTTATTATAACTTTCAAAGAGTTTATCGATATATTAAAAAGCGAAATTATTCTAATAGCTAGTTTTTAAATTATATTTATATTTAATATATTATTTATAGAATAATTTTTATTATTTAAATCTCTTATTATTACCGGTATTTTTAGCTTTACTTTTGAATTGGATTTTAGCTAATAAGAAAAATATCGAATACTCCTTATATTTTTGGAGATTAATATTAATATATAAATATATATATAATTATATTTATCTAATTCGCCCTTAAATAAATTCTTATATTATTTAATTAAAATAGGTTCGATTAAGCTTATATAAATTACCCCCTTCTATAATTTATCGGGGGCGAAAGCTATTTCTTTATTATAAAATATATCGATAACTAATCTAATTCTGTAGTTAATATTAAATATATATTCTTAAATATATTAAATTATACTTAACCTTAAAAGTATATAAATTTCGGTAATATATTCTTAATAATAAAAGCTATTATTTTTTATATTAGCTATTTTCTATTGTTAATAATAATAAGGATAAAATAATAGAGGATTAGAATCCGATTATTATTTAGTATTTATAATACCTTAATTTATTTATAATAGGCGGAGTATCCTATATTTATACCAAAGATCTTCCTGAGATTAATATAATTATAATTAATATATTAAATAAAAATAAGAAAGCGTCTTTTATATAGAATAAGTTATTAGTATAAAATAATAGCTATAATTAACTAGTTCTTTAAATATATTTCGATTTTAAAGAATTAAAATATAAAATATCTTAGGATAATAAAATTAAATATTCGAAGGAGATATTATCTAAATATTTTATATAAACCTTAATATCTTATAAATATTTAATATAAAGGTATATATAATAAAATATATATATTAAAATTAGACTAGGATTAAGCCTGGAATATTCTGCCTTATTAAAATCCTGCGATATAAGTATATTTAAAAGATAATTAGAAATATATATAGGCTTGTAGACCTTTAAATATAGCTTATATACGAAAGTAATTACTAAACCTAATTAAAATTTTATATATAATTGATTTTAATAATATTTATTATTATCGACCCTTTAATTTATATATAAACCGTTAATATAACTTTGTTATTATCGATTTAATTTATTAATATAACTAAAATACAATTCTAATAATATCCGTAATTAATAATATCGAAACTTATAAAGATTATAAACAAAATATTATATAATTAAATAGAAAAGATAAATATTCGATAATATTATTATAATTTATTTTTTGAGCTTATTTAATTATAAGACGTCCTTTTTTATCTTAAACTAGAGGATTTATACTTTATATTACAAGTAATTTTATTATATTTAGCCTTTTATTATCAATAGTTTTATATAAAGGGATTTTATAATTAATAATTAAATTCTCTTCTTTATAAAGGCTAGGATAATTTTAATATTTAAGCTTATTAATATTATTTAAGGCTTTTTTATTAAAAAGATATTCAAGAATTTCTAAATAATCAAAGGTTTCTCGGTATACCGTATAATAAAGGAACTAGCTATATTTAATAGAATAAGATTTATTATAATTAAAGAATAATATAATAATATAGAAAAGCGTATAAAATATGGCCTTAAAAAGCGCAATTATACTTATCCTGGTTCTAGCGTTAAGATTTATATTATAATTAAGAAATTATACCGTAAATTATTCGTTATCGAAGGTATTTAAAAATAATAATAAATCCAAATAGCTTTATAGTCTATTAATATCGAATCCGTAATATAAATAAAATTATAAAAATAAATAAGATTTCTTTTTTATAATTAGCTTAAAATAGGCCTTATTTATAATTATTTTATTATTAATTAAATATAAAGCAATATAAATATAACCGTTTTTTATAACAAATTTAAAAGAACTAATAAAAAGATCTTTATTTATTTTTAAGTTTTTAAGTTTTTAATTTTATTATTATAGAATATTTTTAATTATAATTATATCTCCTGAAACGTTAGTAATCTCGAGTTATAAGATTTCGGATAAGGGCTATTATCCGGGCCTATTATATAAATCAAAAGTCTGCAAAGGAGTTACCTTAAAAGGTTTAATATTTAAACTATATTTTTCGAAATTAATAGAATATTACCCGGCGGCTTCTAATATATAAACGTCTAAGTTAAGCTATTTAATAAAATTATATTTTATTATTTTATCGGAGATAATAATTTTATTATTTAAGCTTAAAGCTTATAAGAGTTTACTGCTTTATATAACAAATACTCTTTTAATTATATCAGATTATATTTTTAATTATTAATTATAATATTATCGACTCAAATACTTCCGTAAGGGCGGAGGGGAAAAATAGAATATAATATATAATAATTTTGCTCCCTACGCCTAGTATTTAGTAATTATATAGAAAATATTATTAATAAAGTAGCTAAGCTATTCAATAATCTTTTATTTTTATTTTTATATTTCTCTTTTTTCGTTATTTTTAAATTTAAAACTTTTACGATACTCCTATTATATAAATCGATAATAACAAAATATTATTTTAATAGCTTCTCGAATTTATAAGGCTATTGTAATAGCTACCCGACTCCTATAAGTATAAAATTTTAATTTAGCTAAGTTAATAATATAAATAGATAAAGTTAATATTATATATTTTAACAAGGCTAGCAAATATTATATTATTATAAACCGTTTCAATTCGTATTATATTATAATTATTATCTCTAAAAAAGCTATTATTTTTGCTTATATTATTCTATATATACCCGAATATATAAAATATAAATTTTCCTCGATAAATAATTATATTAAAATAATAATAATTATAATTATTAATTACTTTAAAGAGAACAAAAAATACTTCGATAATTAAGGGTTAAATATTATTATAATTTATATTATATATAATAAAAAGATTATACTACCGGATTAAGTTAAAATTATTATTATTATTATTAAAATAATTATAGGATTAAATATAATATTTATATCTTATAAGGTTTTCAGGAACAAGGAGCCTTATAATCCTAATAAAGAAGTAATCTTTATCGAAGGCTAAAAGTTAGGGCAATTACCGGTTATATAAATAGAGGATAAAATAATATTAATATTAAAAGTAATATTATCGAGTATAGGATTAATATTAGCTATAATATTATTTAAATAATCTCTATAATTATATTTAAATATATTACGATTTATAATTATATAATTTATATAAGCTTTTGATTTATTATTTTTATTATTAGCTATTTTTAAACGCTTAACGAGTTTCGCGATTATATATAAATTAATATAAGCTTTTCTATTCTCTTCGAATTATATATATAGAATTTTTCGTAATTAATATATAGGCTACATTAATACGGCGAAGAGGGTATAAGGGGGTAAAAGTATAAATAAGGCTATAAACCTTCGAAGCCTTTATTTTATATTTTATATTTTCAATATTCAACTTGATCTCTAATAATTTATATATAAATAAAAACAAATATTTATTTTAAAATTGAATTTATTTTAATAATAGAATAATATATAAACTTTTGCTATAAATATATATATAGAAATTTAATATAAAATTAATATATTAAAAATAATATTAATATAATTAAAATATATATAAATAGGAAAATCTTATATATAATCGCTATATAATTCTTAAAGGCTATATTATTAAGAAATCGTAATCTTACTGCTTTATATTACGGATATAAATATATATAATTGATTTTAATAATATTTATTATTATCGCCCTTTTAATTTATATATAAATTATTAAATAATCGAATATATATTTTTTCTTTCTACCTCTTTATATTCCGGTATTTTATATTTAAAAAATAATAATAGCCGCTTTCTCTAAATATATTAAGGCTTAAAGATATATACCTTTAAAATAAAGGGTTTTGGCCCCGATCGGATAACCTATTAAATTAAAAGCTTAAAAGCGTTATAATTTGATATATTAATTCTGCCTAGCGTTTCTAATAAAGATATAATATACTATCGGATAAAAAATACTTATTATTTAAAATATAATCTTATTAATATCGAGCGAGGGTTTTAAGTCTTTAAATATAAACTTATTAATATTTATAAAGGGGAAAGGAGAAGAAAAAAATTAAATAATAAATTATTTATATTATCCTTTAAATCTATTTATCTCCAAATATAGGTTAAATATATATTTATATCCTTTGTTCTATTCGGAACGAATAATTAATAAAATCTTATTAGAACTAATATATATAAATAATATCTATTTGGGTATATAGGAATCTAGTAAAATTAATTAATTTATATAGGTAAATAATAATAATATATTTATATATAAGCCTCGGGAATAGCAAGAGCCGTAAGTTGCTTATAAAATTAGGTAATTATAGCTTATACTTTGTTATATATTTATATTAACGTTTTATTCTGGTAAAGTTTTAATCTTTAATTTAAAAATATAAGATAAATTAAATAAAATATAAGATTATTAATTATATAAATAAGGATTACTGATTTGCAAAAATAAATAATATTAATTATCGAAGAAACGTTTAAGCTATAAATTTCCGGTTCTATATTAAACTGCTAAGCAAATCGTTTAAAAACCTTTAAATTTAAAAAAAATTGATCGATTTTGTTAATATAAAAAGATGATTAATAATATATTAATAAAAGATTATTTAAGGTTCGAAATATAGCTTTAAATATTGTTATTATAGTTTTATTATTAATATCGACCCTTGTTTTTATCGCGAGGCAAAGGAGAGCTAAAAATTCTTTTATTATTTAAAAAATAAATTTATAGTTTATAATATTATTAATATAATAATCGAGTTTATTAATATTTATAAAAATCTTACGAATTATTTTAAGGAGTAGCTAAGCGGATAAGAAATTATAAGAATAAATAAAGAAGCTAATATAAATAAGTATAATAGCAATTATAATAATAGACCTAAGTAAGCGCTAATTGCTCTTAAGGTTCTTTAATAATATACAAAAAAATATTTCAACTATTTTAGATTCTGCTTAATACTTTTTTCCTTAAATATTTAACTTATAAATAATTTTTATTAATTAGAATAATTCGCCGTTTTTGATATTAACCTTCAGAATATAATTAATAATATTTTCTGTTATATCGCCGTTAGAGAAAATATAGCCGTATTTACTAATAATATAGCCGACCTTGCTAAAATTAATATTAAGTTATAATCTTAGGATATTGGCTATAACTAAGCCTATTATATTTACCTTATTTTATAAAATTGCTTTACGGGCAGAATTTATAATAAAGGGGCGATTCCGTTAGCTTTATATCAGGAGTATCTTTAGCAATAAAAAGGTTAATAATAAAAAAATTATATTATAAGCGAAATATATAAATTAAAGACGTATATTGAATCGTCCTTAATTTATATTATAAATATTCTTTGAAAAATAAATAATCGATAATAAGCTTAAATAATTAAAATATTTTAAATTAATCTTTCAATATAAAATAGTTATTTAAGGTATTAAAATTAAGATTATTTAATTATATATATATATAAATTGCAGGTTATATCTCTAAAACAGTATATATTTGTTTGAAATAAATTATTATTGCTAGCCGGATAATAGAAAGGATAGGCCAGTATTTAATTACTATTAATTTACCTTAAACTAGGATATTAGATTTGTAATACTTTCCTTATAGCCAAAGATAAATTATATAAAGACGAATCAATTATAATAAATATTAAGATATTATTTATCGTTCCTACGGAGAAATCTTTTAATATTAATTAAAAGCTTAATATAAATATAGTCCTATAACAGTATAAGATATTATTATATACCCGCGTTTAATTTAGATTACGAATATACCGTAATATATATACCCTATAGGCGCTAGCTATAATTTATATAATTAGACTTTTTTAAATTATATCCCTCCGTTTATTTTCTAGTATTTTTAATTTAAATCTTTAAACAATTTTACTTAGGTATATAATCTCGAAAATATCTCAAATAAAAAGGCGGATAATATAAAAGGTAAATAATTATTAATACAAAAAGAAATTAAGGAAGCTTAATAATATAAATTAATAACTAAAAACTAGATTTTGAATACGATATATAACGGATAATCTGCCTAATACTTATACTCGATATAAGAATATCAGATATTTTATATATTATATAATATAATTACCCGGCGTATAGCAGCTTTTCTGATAATAAAATTTTTGAAATTTATTTCTATTTATTTATTTATATAACTAAGTTATATATCGAGATAAGTTTAAATTCTATAAATATTTATCGGTAATATCTTAAAGCCGTAAAGCAAGGCAAACGGGGCGAGAAATATTAAGAATATCTAAATACTTTTAGGCTTTTTGTTTACTGCTAAAAAGGAAGATTAAGGAGATATCGGGTTATAACCGAGAAATTTGAAGTAAATATAATTATAATTCTTATATTAAATAAATACGATTAAGATAGATAAATACTTTAAAGCTTATAAACGAAAATTATAATAGAATATATAATTATTTTATTAAATTAATTAATTCTAAAATAGAATTCCTTTTAATATAATATAATTATTAATATTTGTTATTCCTTATATAATTATTATTTTATTTTAAGGTCGTCCCCCTTTTTGGCTTATTTACTTTATTTAGCCCTTCGAATATATTAATATTAACAGAGAAATATATACCGTTTATAATAATATATAATATTCGTTTATAATTATTATATTAATTAATTTAAATTTAATATTATCTTTTAATAGAGATCGAAAGTTTTATATTTATAAAGCCGGATTTAATAATAAAATATAATAATCGATCGATCTTACCGCTTTAAAACGATAATTTTTAAATATATAAGTTTTTATTACCAAATAATATTTTAAAGCTATATTATTATATCTTTAAAAATAAAGGTAATTTGCTAGCAAAAGACGGATTATATAATATTCTTAAAGAGCTAAGGGATTGTAATAGTTTTGCTATTATTATAATTATATCGTAATAGTTATTATAATATAACGAATTATTTAATAATTCAATCTTCGATTATATTATAGAATACCTATAAAAATCGATAGATTAAGGCGAAGTACGTATATTCGTAATATTAAATATTTATAATTAATAGGCCTATAATAAGTATTAATTAGCTAAATTTTTTAAATAAAAGGGTTATTATACTAATAATTAATAGCGTTATAAAGATAATAAATAAATACCTAATAATATTAGTATTAGAAACCTTTATACCTTATTCAATACGCGATTAAGTTTTTTTTAATTTAATTGCCTGAATAGACGAAAAGAAATCAAAGATACTTAAGATTTAATCCGATATTAATTATTATTAAATATATTTTAATAAGACTCGGTTCCCGTATATTATATTGAATATTTAAATCTATTAATTTATATTAAATAGAAAATCCGATCCCTTCGAGCCAAAAGGGGTTACCTAAAACAACTTCTTTTTTTATATATAAAGAGTTCTTGACCTAAAGGATAATATATTCAATAAAAATTAAATTAAATATTTATTAATAAATTATAATATAGAAAAAACTTTTATAATATTCTAGTAGGATACCGTACGTTTAATATATAAGTTGCTAAATTAATAAAAGAAATATATTTTTCGATTAAAATAACAATATAAGGGAGGTAGTAAAGATTATAAATAGAATAACTTATAAATAGCGATTCCCCTAATATAATTATATATAACTAAAACCTTAATATTTTCTTTAGCTAAAACGATAATAATTTAATAGGACTTGTTATTTTGATTCCTTTTCTATTTGACTTTTCAATATTCTTCTTTTTATTCTTGCTAAATATTTGGCCGCCTTACCCTTATTTATTTAATATTATTTATTAAGTTTAATTATATTTTTAAGCTTTTTTTATAAAATTTTAGATCTTGTTATATAATAAGCTTAAATATACCGTTAATACTCGATATATAGTTTCGAGGTAGGATCGAATTACTATTTCTAATAATATTAATATTTCGAATAACCCGTTTAAATCTTTATTAAGACTTTCTATATTATTTCTTCCTTTTAAGCTATTTATATTTTTACCTTATTTATTATAACTTTAAAACTTATAAAAACGGATAAGATAAATCAAATAATCTATTATATATAATCAATATTTATTTGATTTAACCTATAAATAATTTACTTTATAATAATTCTTTAAATCTTTAAAAATACTTTATAATATAAGGGAAGTAATTTAATATATAAATTTAACCTTAAAGATTAAATAATTTTATAAGGAAAATTGCTTCTTATCCTTTAATATATAGAATATTATATAAAATATTTTATATATATTTAAATTATTATTTTATTTTATTATTTAACTCCTTTAACTGCTTATCGATTTGCTTATTTATTTCTTTAAACTATTTATTTACTTATTTAAATTATTTTTTTATATTCCTTTCTATCTTTTCCGACTACTTAATAATCTATTCGAACTACTTATTTACCTACTCGAATTATTTTTTTATATTCCTTTTTATCTCCTCCGACCGCTTAATAGTCTGCTTGAATTGCTTATTAATTCTTTTTTTTATTTTTTAAAATTTACTTGCGATAAATTTACGCTAACTAAGGAACTTATATTATATTCGTTAATTATAAATATCGAATATTTACTTTAATATAATTAAACTATAATTGATATAGCTAAATAGCAAATCTCCTTTAGAAGATAGGGTTCGAACAGAATCTTTAATTAGTTAATTAATTATAATATATAAATATATAAATTCGTACTCCGTTTGGGATATTTTATAGCTAATTAAAACTAATTTATAATAAAAAGAGGAAATCGATATTATTACTGTTAATATATTAATAAAGATTATAAATAAAGATATTGTTAAAAATATAATAAGTATTAAAGCTTTAATAAACGAGGTAGAATATTTCTATATATATAATCTTTCTTTAATCGATAAAGGCCTTGGTATATTTAACCAAAGAGACCTTATTAATTAACTTAATTACGATTATATATTATTATTTTATACTTTTTTATTAATTATTATTATTATAATATAACTTTAAGACTAGTTAAGCTTTGAGAATCTTAATATCGTTATTTATATTATATTAATTAATAATAATAATTAAAAGCTTTATAATAGGAATATTAAATAACAAATAAGAATCGCGAGAATTGATTATATTAATATTATTTATTATATAATTCGGTCTTTAACGATAACGGTATAAAAGGAATTATCTATTTTAATTTATACAAATCAATTAATTTAACTAAATTATTTTTAATAATAGCCTTAGTCGTATATAAGTTATTAATTATAATAAGTAAATTAATTAAGTTAAGCGGAATCGGAGTAATCCTTTTATTAACCTTTTTAATTATTATAGGCCTCTTAATACCTTTATAATCTTTAGGCTATAATTAATATAATAACGGATAATTCTTATATTAAGAATAAATTAATAAAATAAAAATTAATATTCTTCCTTATATATATAATCTCTTTTATTATTAGAGGTTATAATATATAATCGGTTAAACGATATATATAATAAATATTATTTTTACGAATAATTAAGGTAACGTCTGCGTTATATAAGCGGCTTAATTAATAGGCTTTTTTTATTATACTTGTTTTTCTCTTTGTAAATTATATTATTCTGGCCTTTATTATTTAAGATATTATATATAAACTATATTAAAGGCTACTTAAAAGTATTTTATTAATTAAGCGATTTGCGGGATTATTATAGATTCTTAACTTTTTATTTAATATATAAGAATATTTTTTGAGCCTTTTATCCCTAGGGGCTATATTTGCCGAATATATTAACCCCTTTATAATTAAACGTCTATTTCCTAATAATTCTATAATTATTAAATTTAATAGATTTACTTTTTAGGTATTGTTTCTAAAAATATATCAAACCTTATTTCCTTATATATATTAATAAAAAATATCTTATTACTGTTTTCCCTTATAAGAATACTCGTTATTATATTAATATTAATATATTTCAAACTTCGAATATTAATATTCTAATAATAATAATATAATTTGTTTATTAACTAGTATAATACTCCTTTTAATTTATTATTGCTTCTTATAAAACGGTAATCGCCTTTGTTAACGAAAATAATAAAAATTATTATAATATTTACTTTAAATTTATAATTCTTTAATAGCCTTAAATATAAAGTTATTAGATTTATTGCTATATTATTTATATATTAAGGCTAAACCGGGTTATAGTTTGGTATTTAAAGTCTTTAAATATTTAAAAATATATTAATTCTAAAAATTATTATTATTTTAATATTTTAATTAATATTATATATATTTTCGGGGTTAAAAAGGTCGTCTGATTTATTTTTAATCTTTATAGGCTCTATTATTTAAACTATTATTAAGGATACTATTTAATCTACTAAACTAAATATTATTTAAATTAGTAAATTAAATATATTCTTAAAGAATATATAGAATATATTATAATATATAAAGAAATAAGATATATTTAATAAGATAAAATAAATATATTTAAGAAAGAAAGAAGGTTTTGGAAACTTATATATTTATATATAAAGTCTATTACAACGAGATTAATATAGTATTTTAATAATATTTATAATTTCCTCCTAGGAAGAATAGTTATTTCCGTTAATTTACTTAAATATTTTATAAATCTTATTAATTATCGATAAACGTTTTGAATTAGATATTTTAAGATATACTTATTAAATAAAGGTCTAAACTATTATAATATTAGAATCCTATTTATAATATCCTTTAATTTTATCGGATCGAAATCTTGATTCTTATATTAATTAACTTAGCTTTTTCTAATATCCGTTATTCTTCGCTGTTAATTAAGGCTTGGATTTTCTATCTTTCCGGGGTAATATTACGGATAATTTAGAAAAATAATATTAAGCAAAGAGCCAAAGTTAGCGATATCTTAATTCAATTATTTAATATTTATTATTGTAATATTTATAAAAAATTAATAATTTATTCTAAATAAGGAAAGCCCGGTTATATATATTACTTTATTTAAAATTATTATAAAAATTTTATTAAATAGAAGCTTTAATATTATTATAAAAACTTTATATAATTTTAATATATAATTCTAGCTATTTTATATCCTCGAAAAATATATAAAAAGACGGTATTATATAATTTATATTCGCGATTTTCTAGAAAATAATTTAATAAATATAATTATTCTTAATATATAAAAAGATTATTTTCCGATTAAGTATATTTATAATAAAAGCTTTATTATTGGGAAAGCTTGAATTAAATAATTAAAGATTCTTAATAATATAATAATTAAATAAAAGTTTAAAATAGTTATTATAATTTAATATTTTATTCTAATAATTATAAATATAAATAATATAATTATAAAGCTTTTATATTATAATTTAGTAATTCCTTTCGATTTTTATAAAGGATTATATACCTTAAGGTATTTTAAATTTAGAATCCGATAAAAGTTTCCGATTTGCAGTATAGGTTATAAACTTATAAATAGCAATAAGGTATTTAAAATATCTTTGAAACCCTGTAATTCGTTTTTATTTATTAAATATTTTAAATCCTTATATTTATTTTCGGAGAAATATATAAGTTATTGATATTTATTATATAAATTTTGCTTATTCTTATAAGCTCGAAGCTAGTAATAAATATCCCTATTATAAAAATTCCTTAAATTAATATAATTTTCTCAAATATCTTTTCGAATCTATTTAAAGAGATTTATATAAAAAAATTTATTTTATTTTATTTAAAATTAGAATATTTATAGATTAATAAAATATAGATTAACCATCTATTATTAATTCCTTGTTAATAGAATTTGCTTCGCCGTTATAATTCGGTATTTTCTATATAGATATTCTAATCAGGTAGCCAGCGAAAATTAAAATATTAATAATACTTTTTTAGGCTATAATAATTACGGTTTTGTAATTCCTAATATTTTAAATTTATTTTTTAATTATTCTTTAGATATTAAGATAAAAATATAGTTTTTAAGATTTAAACGAATATAATCTTCAACTTTAAAAATCCCTTTTAAATATATAATATTCTTTTTATTAAGGAAATATAGAAGGTTTTCGTTATCGAGAGTTTATATATAATTTTTATTATAAAAAAATAAATCTTATAAATTAATCTTAGCTGACTTATAAAAGCTTTTTTATTTTATTATATATTGCGATTTATTATCTCTTAAAAGAATAGATATTTTAAAGTAATTATTAAAATAAAGCCTTCAAAGCTTTTATTAATTTAAATATTTTAGTCCTTTTTTACCCTTTTTACCCCTCTTAAGCGCTAGGGATCTATTTTAATCCTTGAAGGTTTTAGGAATAACCTAAATAACCTAAAAAGCCCTTTAAAAATAATAAAAATTACTAGTTTATTTAAATTATTAAATAAATATAAACGTTTATAATTATATCGGATAATTTTAACTTATTAATAATTAAGATTTTTATCTTTATTATAAGAACCAAATTAAATATATTATCTAAGAAATAACGTATTTTAATACTTAATATCTATCGATAATATTCTTTATCGATAAAAAGTCGAAGGATATTATCTTATATTAAATATTTCCTAATAACAATTTGAAATATAATTAAATATAAAATATTAATTTTTATTTAAATTTAATAATTTTTAACTCTAATTTCCTATTATTACTCGCCGATAATAACCTATTTGTTATATACCCTTATTAATTTGGAATTATAACTTATTATAAGAATCGTATATTCCTTATTATATAATAAATATTTAAGATATAAAATATTACCCGAGTATTTTATATCTATCTTGTTTTATTATTTAATAATATTATTTATATTTTCGTAAACAATTTCGGAGGATTTTATAAAATCGGAAACCTTCTTATTATTTAAATAAGACTTAAAAGTCCTTTATAGTTATTAATTAATTTAAGATTTCGAATTGTTATTATTATTAATAAAGAAATTACTATTATAATATATAATATTCTTAATTTCAAAAATTTAGAGTTTATATTTTAATAAAAGGACCAAGAAAACTAAGAAAGTATATTTTCTTTTATTATATTAATATATATTGCTAGTAATTATATTTTTAAATTAGCCTATTATTAACAATTTAAAGAGGTTTTATTTAAGGAAATAGATAAATCTTAAATTATATAAATAAAATAATAAATACTTTTTTCCGCTAGTTACTTTTTAATATTTATCGAACGTACAATATATTATATTATATAAATAATTATACTATTATTCGATTTTATTCAAAATACCTAGCTCGATAATCCGGTTAATTATAATTTTTATTAATATTTATTTTCTTTTATTAATAAAGCAAAAGCTTTCTTTATATCGTATAAAGATCTTGGATCTTTTATAGCTTCGACCTTATTATTAAATATATATTTATTTAGAATATATAATAAGCTAAAGACTCCGTAATAATTAATATTATTTATACGATTTAAAATTCGCCTTTATTAATATTTTCTAAATTTTATATAAAAATTATTATTACGAAGTTTTTCAAAAGGTATTCGGCTTATAGGATTTAGTCGATACCCTTTATAAAGCTATTAAAGATTAAATAGAATATCTTTTCTTTAATATCGATTTTGGTTTTAAAATTATTATTTAACTTTATATAAATAATATTAATAGGTTAATATATTTGTTTAAGAATATTATAAGTTATATTATATATTTTTTCTGCTTTTAAAGGAAACCAGAGTATATTTTGACTTATTAATATATTATTTATAATATATATATTATACGCTTTAGGTTTAAAGTTATTAGATAAGAATATTTCTTCAAGATTTCGTAATATATTTTATATTTAAATAATAGGAAATTGAAAGCTAAAATTAAACCTAATACTACTAAAGCAAAACTTCTTTATATTAATAATAATAGGGTTTATAAAGTTATACCCCTAGAATATCTTAGTCTGCTTTAAGAGAACTTAAGCTCAGAATTTTAAATTTAAGACCTTTTTAAGGAAGTATTTAATATAAGCTTTAATAAAAGCTAATTTTAAAGATTAATATTATTCTTTGTTAATAAGCCTTAAAAGGTTTAATAATTATTAGCTTTTTCTTAAAAGATTAGGATATATTTATTTATATTAATACTTTTGATTTCCTCGTTTAAGATATTTTCGGTATATATTTAATTAAATATCGAGGTATATAAACTTAATTACAAACTTATTTCCGCTATTAGCTTAATAATTATTATTATAATATTATTATTTTAAAGAAATAATTCAAAGAATTTTTAAATAAAGAATAATAAATATTCAATTATTAGCTAGATATATTAGGATCTAAAGTCGTTATTATTATAATAATAATATCGGATATATTTATATTCTTATTTTCCAATTATAATAATTGCGGTAATAGAAATAATATATATAATATAACAAATATTCTCGAGACCGTCTTTAAAACCTATTAATATATATAAAGGTTATAAATATATACAACCGGAGAATATTAAAAATAAATTATTCCTTTAAAAGGCGTAAATAGACCTTAAGATTATCTTAATTAATTATTAATTAAAAATTAGAAACCGAGTAATATCTACTACCCTAGGGTAAATAAATTTTAATTCGGGTTATAATTTTATTAATAAAATATAACCTTTTTAAATCTATATAAATTAAGTTATTAGGTTTATTTTAAAATAGAGCTTTAAAATATAATAATCTTATAAATTTTGCTATATAAGAATATCAAAAGCTATAAATATTATTTACGATATTAAATATAATCCTATTTTTAAGGACTGGTATCAGAGACGAGTTAAAATCCTTTAAAACCTTTAATTTTCGATATATATTTAATAACAGATTTATCTTATATTTTTATTAATTTTTTTTATCTTTTTTAAATAATAAATATAAATAAAGCAATTTAATAAACTGTTTAGACGATTAAAATTATATTAATTATTTTTGATTTAATATCCGATTCCTAAATAAAGAGATAAGCCTTAATAATATGGAATAAATAAATAACCTTTAAAGGAATATTTATTTATAATTTTAATATATAAATTATTTCGATTAGATTATTTTTGCTCTTTTAGCGGTAGTATTTTATTTCGAATTCGAATCGAAAATCTCTTATATAAGTTAATATATTTATAAAGGGTTTATTTGTTATTACAATTATTCTCGAGATATTTCGAAGATTTTAATTTATCTTTTTATAATTTTATTTGAATTTAATATTTAAATAGAGTCCCTAAGGATATTAATAAGGTAAGATATTTATTTTTATTATTATTTATATTATAAAAAGGTCTCTTTTATTATACGAAATTTCAATAATATAATTAATATTTCTTTAAGATCTAAAAACCAATAACGGAATATTAATAGCTCTCCTTATAATATTATATAGTTTATTCGGTAATAATACCTTAATTCGCCGTTTGAAAACGAGTATTATAATCTTAATTCTAATTTATAATATATATAATATAAAGACTTTAATATAATATAAAGCTTATTAAGGAAGAGATAAAAAATAACTTATTCAAATAAATCGAAATTAAATAAGAAATTATAATTATTTCTATAATTATAAGGACAAATAATAAATCCTTTTAATTTAGATTTATTAGGAAATTCTACTTTACTCGGAGGAATATCCCTATTTAATAAGCTTTATAGGCTTTTAATTAAATAATATAATATTATATAAGCTAATAGATCCTAAGCTTAATTATTAATTTAATTTTATATTATTTGAATTCCTTATTATTTTTTATTAATATTTTATAATTATTTGAATAAGGATATAAAAAGAAGTTAATATTATATTATTACTAGCTCTATTATAGGGGTTTATCTTAGTATTAATAGGGTATTAATAGGGTATTAATAGGGTATTAAAGGGATATTAAGCGGGCGTTAAAACGGGTACTAAAAGATATATTTTATAAAAGGGGCTAAATATTTTATTCGGGTAAACTTAATTTACTTTTCTTTATCCTTTTTATTTCGACCTTAAATAGCCTAATTTAATATATTAATTTACCTGATAGTAAATCGAAAATATTATATAAACGGTAATAATAACAATTATATTAAATTTAGGAAAACGATTATAATTATATTAGCGATTTATAATTTGAAATATTATATTTTAAATATATTAATATAATAGCGGATAAAATAAAATTATATTAGTTTCTAATAATATAATTTTACGTTTAAAGAGTTATTATATAATAAGATTACGTACCTAGATTTAAATAAATTATATCTTTTAAAATATATTTTATTTATAATCCGTTTTATTCTACCCGTTATTTCCTCGAGGTATATTTATTATTTATTTATTTATATAAATCTTCGGGAAAAGGCAAACTAGGAAAAGAAGAAAATATTTATTAATAAGATTCTAATTATATAAGAGTATTTATTCTATAATAATTCGGTAAGTATTTGAATTATTATATTTTATATAAATTATAAATTCTTTTATCCTTATATTCGATATTAACTACTTTATTAAATTCTTATATAAATAAATTATAATAAGTTAGATTTCTCTATTAACAAGGTCCCTTTCCCTAAGCCCTTTAATATTGAGTTTTTCTTATTTAAATAATCCTTCCTTTCCTAATAGTTTTTCAGATAATTCTCCTATTAATCTTTTTTATAACCCTCCGATTATATTTTCTAGTAGTCTTCTTATTATACCTCCTTAAACTGCTAAACCTTATAATAAGATAACTAATAAGTAATATTTATACGTAGCCGTTGCTGAGTTCTTTCGGCTATAAAGCGTTCTTTCGTAATATTTTAATTATCAACCGAGTATTATTATTAACGATAAGATTATTATTATTAATAAGTTAAATTATATTATAATTTAATTAATAATCACTAACTTTTATTATAATATTAATTAGGACCTCGGATATATTATTTAAGTTTTCGGCAATATTATTTTTCGGAAGCTTTAATTCCTTAAAATATTTTATTTTATAAACGCAATTAATATTTAAGGTTTTATATATAATACGATCCTTTAAGCTTATTAAAAGTTATTAATATTACCTCCTGATATCTTTCTGCCTATATATATTTATATATTATCCTTATCTTTTTTGATAATAATTATAAAAGCCGCTAATTAAATAATATTTAATTATAAAGGCAAAAGCGATTAATATAATTTTTTCCTTTTCTTTATTAAATACTAGACTAGTCTTATAATATTAAATATTATAATTAATATTTAAGATCCTATAAATATTATAAGATAAGATAAAGTCTTAAGGCTATATAATAAAAAAATACTTATAATTATTAAAGTTTAAAACAGTAAGATTAATATTATTCTAAGGTAGCTCCGAAAGGTTATTTTTGAAGTTAAAGAATAGTTTCGTATTATCTAAACGGGTTAATTATTATATAATAAATAATTTAGGAAACGTTAATAATATAATAAATTCAACTTTATAAAATATTATTATTATTAATTAAGGGTTTTATATTATTAATATAGGAATATATTAATAAAAGTATTATAATATAGTTCTATATTTTATAACCTTACTCTTATTATTATCAATATTCCTTTTATTTTACGATTATTTAACTGCCTTTTTAATATAAGCTATTATTTTCTCTTATAAAACCCTTATTCTCTAGAAGGGCAAATTGTTTACCCCGATTATAATTTTAATTCCTTTTCCTGCTTCAATTTGATCTAAAATTTTAATTAAAATCTTATTTTTTATTAACCTTATAATATATTTATTTATAATAAAAACGCAATTTGAATTTATATAAATATATTTTTTTTGTTTTGAATTTTTTATTTAGCTATAATTTAATATTATATAAGCGGTTTTGAAGTTCTTCCTTCTTAATAACGGACTATTAATATTATTCTTTTAAGTCTTTTTTTAAGATTTAAATCTTATATATTTTGGCTTCAGTTTCAAAAATAAGATCGGTTATATTATAATTAGTTAATATTTGATAATTTTCGTTATTAATTTAATTATAGATTTTCGAAATAATCTCGCCAAACCGTTAATAGGAATTCTAAATATATTCGAAGTTCTTTGCCGTCTCTTTATAATATTCGCGTTTATAATATAAGCCTTGTTAATGGACGTTATATTCATAATATTTTTTATAAAGTTTATTTTCAAATCGAGCTTAATTCGCTTCGGATTAATTAAAAGTAAGCTATAACTCTTTTATACGCTTATAAAAGCTATTAAAAGCAACGCGCTTTTTCTAATTAATTATACTAGCATAATTTAATATAGCCGTAAATTGGGTAATATACCTATTAAGGCTTTATATTTATTACTTATTTATCTCCTCTTTTTAATAGAAATCTCTTAGAAAATCTTAATCTGATTATTTCGAATAAATTATATACTTCTGGATAGTCCCTTAGCTAATTAATTAGCAATTTATATCGAATATATATTTAAAAAATATTAACTTATTCTTTTAAGTTTATAGCAAATATTTTATTAAATTAAATATAATATTTAATAAACTTAATAAAGTTAATAAAAATAGAAAACAAGGGAAATAGGAGCTTTTTAACCTAGGTTACCTAGTTTATATATTTAATTAATATATATAAATATTAAATATAATTCAGAAGGTATAGTTTATTTTAAATTCTTAATAAAATATTATATTTATAAATAAATATATTCTATTTTAGGAAATTATTAGAGATATTCTATTATTAACGCCTAATCCCTTTAGCCGCCCTATTTCTATTATATTCTAAGATTTATTATATATTCAGAATAAAGTTTAAGAATTGCTTAAATATAGATATAATTACAAATAAACGAGCTATTTCTAAATTGAACTTATATTAATAATTTATTATAAAATTCTCTTTTATTATATTTTATTTTATAATTATAAAATTTTATATATTAGTTTTGTTTATTATTTATAAGGTATCCTACGCAGTTAGGATTTTATAATAAGAAAATATAAATTCGTTACCCTCGATTTATAAGAAAATTTGCTAACGGTCAGATAATATATAAAGAGAAATACCGGCTTTATATATTCTTTTAATCTTTTAATATTTTAAGAAGCTTTCAAAAATACTTTATATTTCGAATTTAACAAGTTCATCGATTTATACCGATCGGGTATTACTTCTTTATTAAAGAGCTTTATAAGAGCTGCCTATTATATAAAAGGGTTATTTTTATATAAAATAAAAAGGAGCTCTATTTCGTTTTAAAGTTATTTTATTTTTTTAGGTTTTTTATCTTTTATTAATTCGAGGATCTCGGGGTTATTATATATCAAAATCTAGGAGGAGTTGTTTTGAACTTAAGGTAAGGTTATTATAATAAAAAATTATAAGCGGAGAAGAGGGATATTAAGATAATTAAAATACTTAAATAAATAAATTATTATTATTAAATCCTTATATCCTTTTATATATCTATATATATTATAACCGAGGGCTATAATACGAGATTAAGACGCTAATTTAATTAATAGAAAAATAGTATTTTATAATTAGGATTCGCAATATATAATAGGGGGTTAAGTATAATAGGTAAATATAAAAGGCTAGGTATAATAAGTAAATATAAAAAGGCAATATTAAACTTAAATATAGATTATAAGTAAACTTAAGTATTATAATTATATTCAATTATTATAAATAGAAATAAAATACGCGATTTATTAAGGATAAGGGAAAGAGGATAATAAGTAAAATAGACCTTGAGACTATTATAGAGAATATTTGTATATTAATTTATTTAAAAATTAATATAAAAAGCTAGTTTAAGAGATTATAAAAGGAAGAATCTATAAAAAGCCTAATATTCCGAACTTAGAATTAGGTATAGTATAATTTATAGCAAACGCAAAGCTTAAATTAATAATATATAATATTAAATAAAGGATTATTTAGATAATTAAATTTATAAATATTAAATTTTATATATATAATTTGGATACCGCCTTCAAAAGGTATATTAATAGCTCTAGCCGTTAATATAACTTAACGTTATTTTTAATCGCTTATATTTTATAAAGATATTTTTAAAGTATTTAAATACTCCGTTAGCCCTTAGAAGGCGAAGGCGTATTGCCCGAAAATATATATAATATAGCAATTATATAAGGTAGTTAATAGTTGCTAGATAATTATAAAAAATAAGGATAATCGGAGTTTAAGTCCTAATTAGCAAAATAGCTTATTAGATTATAATAATTTCCGATATATTTAAAAAAGTTAAATAATAGCCTATTATTTAAAATTCAAATAATATCCTATTATCTTAATTATAAATCCTTTAAGAATTTATTATAAATAGCCCTAATTTAACTACGTAGATTTTCGATCTTAAAATAAGTTTGGATAATTTTATAATATAAAATTAAAATAACTTAGCTAATATTAAAAATTATTATATTTATTATAAAATTATATTATAAGCCTTGTTGGGTCTCGAACTTCCTTAAACGTAATCTTTAATAACTATCGAGCTAACTTATTAGGTATAAGATCTATAAAGAAAATATATAATTTAGCTTAACTATTATTATAATATCGATTAATATACTTTTATATAAATTAAATAAATAGAATAAATAACTATATTATTAATATATTAAGGATCTATAATAACTTATAATAATAAATATTTGGAGTAGCTATAGCCTTAAATATTATATATAATTAACTAGATCTTTGAACTCTAGTAATATATTAAGCTTTATAAATATTACGATATTAATTAAGCTCTTAATAAAGTATAATTTACTTTAATAATATAGCGGCGATATTAGTACTCGGGCTTTATATATAATCGAAAATAAATAATTAATATTAACAAATAATTATTCGGCTTTTCGGTCTTTTAAATTTTATTATATATTTTATTAAAAGCCCTACCCCCCCTCTTCCTAGATCTTTATATTATTCTTCGAACTATATAATTCTTCCTTTTTCCCCGAATAATTATAATTATTAATTATTAAATAAAATTTGAAATCGTTATTATTATATATTTTGCGTTAAGAGAGGCGGATTATAAAGGTTATTATAAAATTCTCTATTTTAAAGGTAAGGTAGAACGGATAGCAATAGCTATCAGGAGCAAACTCGATAAAATTCGTATTATCGACGGACTTTGGAATATAGGGTAATAGGATAAAGGCAATATTAATTAATAATTATTAACTTTAGGATTAATAAATCTTAATAACGCAAAATATATAAGATTACAAAAGCTATAAATAATAGCCTCTATAAGTTATCGTTGATTAGGAATTTAGAATTTATATTAATTATTATAGGCTAACCGAAGTATATTTTTTGTTATTACTACTAATTAATATCGTTAATATAGCTTAATTTTTTAATATAAATTAGAAACTCTAATAATATCGTTTATATAACTAACAATTAAAGCCGTTATTTTCAGGAACGTCTCTAAATATTGTTATTTTAACTTCTTAATATATAATATTTCTATTGAAAAAGGGGACGTTATTAATACGCCCGTTATTCTTATAATATAACTTTGGATATATCCTTCTCTATACCTAGTCTATTACGAGATCGAAATCTGTTTATCTTATTTCAAATATATATTTCTTAAGATTATTATAGGCCTCCGTCCTTATAATCCCCTAGGCCTCGGTATTATATAAGTTTATATTTAATAATTTATATATAATTATTTTTTTGAAATAACTTCGATTCCCTTCCGAGATATAATTTAGAAGATATTAGGAACCTGTATATTATATAAATATTAATAACCCCTATTTGCCTTTGTTTGCCTCCTTTTTTATCGTTAAATATTTATTATATTTTATAATTATATTTGCTATTTAATTCTATTTAATTTAATATTAATTTCAATATTATAGTAAGATTATTAATTATAATATATATAAGATAGGCTATCGTTTATATAAGCTACGACCCTCGAGGCAGAAATAATATATATAGAAGGGTTTCCGCCTTGGCAATCGGAAGCTTTTTGTTTTTATATAAGATTAATATTGCGTTTTTATAATTTTTCTTTATTTTAAAAATATATATAAACCCTATCCTAGTAGATAAAGTCTAGCAGTCCTTAACTATAGAGATATATTAGCGCTGTTTTATTGATTTATTCAGAAATTATAAAGATAATCTATCGCCGCCGCTATTACTTTACGTTAGAGTATAAATTATTAATAAAAAGAAATATTATATTATTATAAATTATATTTATAATACCAGCTAGCCCTTACGATATATAGAAAGCAATAGGGTCTCCTTTAATATAAAATATATATATTTATTAAACGATAAAAGAGGAGGAGTTAATAGTAACTAATTATTAAATATAAAGGTTATAAAATTGATCGATTATAATTATAATAATTTAATAAACTTATATATTATTATACTTTAATATAATTATAAGCCTTTTTTAGTTAATATTAAAATAGAAAGATACCGCCTTCAACCTGCAACCTTTACCGCTATTATTTATAATAAGTATTTATTATATAATAAATAACGTTAATATTTAATATCGGATATCGAAATTTAAATAATATTAAAAGAGCTTTATAAATAGATTCTTAAAATATTAAGGAAAAAAATAATTCGAAAATATTAATATTAAATTTAGCAATTACAAGGCTTCCCTGCTTTCAAATAATAATATATTAATAATATAGAAGGATAAGATTAAAAGTATATGTAAATCTTATATAAAATCTTATATTTATTAATAAACCTTATAAGATAATATTAAATAGAATTCGCAATACCGCTAATATTCGGATAACTTAAATATAAAGAGATCGGTAAATAATATATATAAAATAAGAAAGCAAAATTAAAGATTAATATAATATATATATATTATATTCTTTTTATAAAATTTATTCTAGGAGATAAAGGCTTATTTTAATATAAATATATAATATAGCAGAATACGCGGAATATAATAAAATAATTTAGCTTAGATTAAACTCTCTTTAGATTTTAATATATAATATATATTGTTATTTAATTAAGTTATAGACTTATAAGCTTAATCCCTATTCTTTAATTATTTCCCCCTAGAAATATATAAAATAATTTAAGTATTTATTTTCTATTATCAAGAGCCGCGATTTAGGCAGAATAATCTCTAGCTTTTAGCCTTTCTCTTAGCGAGCTAGAAATATTTTTAGGAAAATATTAATATTTTTTAATTAATAATAAATTAAGATTTATATTATTTCCGCTTATAATAGATTCTATTAAATAAGCAACTTAAAGAATACGATATCCTAACATTAAATTATCCTTTAATATATTAATTACCCGGCCTAAACCTGATCTATTTTTGCTATTTTATTTCTTATATATATTTTAACGGGGAGGCTTATTCAACGTATATTTAATAAGATCGCTAATAACGATATTTGTTTATAGGCTAAGACCTTCTGCGGCTACAATAATTAAAGGTGTAATAACTAATACCTTTTATATAGAACGAATATTTCTCTATATAACAATTTATTTAAGATAAATATCTTTTTAAATCTTCTTATTAGGATTTCTTTATTAGTTTTTAATAATAATAGGGTTTTTAGCAAAATATAAAATATTAATATTATATTAAAGGGTTATATAAGGTCCTATAACGATATCTTATCTTTCTTAAACTCCGATTATACCTTAAAGTATATTAAATCGTAAAATTAAATATATTATAAAAAATAGGCTCGGGGGTCGCTTATTTTAAAGGGCGATAAAAACTTTAATAAAGGATAAATTATCGTTTTGGGTAAAGATAGGTATATAAATATTATATTATAATATTAATTATAAATATATATTATTAACAAATCGCTATAGAATTAACTAAAAAGCCTTTTATTTATTTATATTTGTTATTTTATATTAAGGATTAAACAAAATACCTTAATAAATTATATTTGGAATATATATAAATTTTACTTATTATATATTATTTATACTTCGAGTATTTAGCAAAGCCGATTATTATCTCGTTAAAATAACTTATATATTAATATTATTAATCTAATATTTGTTGTTTTTGATATATATTTCAAAATAATATAATAAAATAATATTATAATAAGTTTAAGTATATTTTAGAATATAGAAATAGTAAATATAAGTTTCCTTAATATTATAAAGACGGAGTTTAATTCTAAATATTTTATATAGCTTTTTTAATAAGTAAATATACCTATAGCCAAAACTTGTTATATTATATATATATATAATAACTTATAGGTAGGTATATAATAGAAAAAGGAGAGTATTAGGAGAGAAAGAGAAAAGGAAAAATAAAAAAGGCCAAAGGAAATAAAAGGAGAAAAAGGAATAAAAAAGGGGGGAGAATCGTAAGTCCCTTATAATCTCTTTAAATAAGAAGTAGCCTTAAACTATATATATATAAAGATAATACGTTATCGGTAATATTTACTTTTTTTGTTAATAATAAAAGATATAATCCTTGGATTCTGCGGTTTTATATTTAAATAAAATATTTCTATAGTTAAATATATACTTCCTAATCTTATTATAGGATATACCCTTCTAATAAAGGCTTTTATATATTATATAATATTATCTTTTTTATATTAATTAGTTTCTTTTACCGATTTATTACCTTTAAACCAAAGACGGAATAAGGGAATATTAATACCTAGACTTTATTAAAACTTAGAATTGAAAATATATTAAAAGTTATTTTAAAGAGAATTTAATTTTATTTATAATAGAATATAAGGTCCCTAATCTTCGATAATATAACTTTATATTTTATATATAATATAAGGAAACGCTAATACTTAGACTTTGTCAAAGCTTGGAATTGAAAATATATTAAAAGCTATTTTAAGGAGAACTTACTTCTACTTATAATAAAATACAAAATCCTTAATTTTCGATAATATAACTCTATATTTAATATATAATATATATATACTGGCTTTTTTATATATATTATATTTAACCGCTATATTAAAAGACCCCTTTATATATACTTTGATATAATAAAGGAAACGATTATAAATATCTTTATTATATTAATTACGTTCGAGTTTTAAATCAAATAATATTCTTATATATCTTGGGTAAATATAATAAAATCGAATATAATTAATTTTATATTAAGACCTCCTAATTAAGTCCTTAAAAAGGAAAAGAATATATTTATTTAATAAATACGATTTTTTATTTATATATTTATTTAGAAACCCTTATAATCTGAAGATTCTTTTATATTTAAAATATTATATATATTTTTATTTATTTATATATTTATCAAATTCTTTCTTTTTAAGGAAAATATATTAATACCCTTTTTTAGAATAAATAAAAGAATACTTTTATATAATTTCAAGGTTTTTTGAAAAAAGTAATATTTTAATTAAAAAATCTATATTTAACAAAGTTAGGCAAATAGAAATTATAGTTTTCGCGGCCGCTTATACGCGTATAGGGCAAAAAGCCGGCTATAAGGATTTCGGGCAAAGAGTTTCGTATAATAATAATAAAAAGCCTAAAATACTTTAATCTTATATTTAATAATATATAATATTAAAAATAAAGGACTAAATTATACTTATTATTAATTATAAATTATCCGAAAAAATCGTATTTGTTAATAAACTTGAAAATAGTAGCGTTAGATATAATAGGCTAAAGACCTCTTATAATAAATATCTTATTAATAATAATACTTTGTTTTGTAATAAGGTCTTATCGAGTATTATTATTATATAAGCGGGATTTAAAAGTATAATAAATAAGCTTAAGTCTAATAATATTAAACGTAAAGGATTAAAGAATAGTAGGCTTTTAGGTAGTAATAATACTTTGTAGTATTATAAGGGATCGTCGATTGCGACTACTTTATATAAGGAATATTAAAGTATAATTAGTAGATTAGCAAATATAATACCTATTATATCCTAAAAATCTTAAGAAGGATAATTAGAGACTTAAGTTAAAGATTTTAATAATATAAATTAAAAGGAGAAAAAATAAAAAAGGGCCTATTTATCTCCCTTTAAAACAAGTTTTATATTTTTTAAAAAGAAGTTTAATTTATAATACTTTAAATTACTAATTATATTATTAAAGTTTAAAGAAATAAGGAAAAGATTAAAGATTATAAGAATTAAAAGAAAATATAATTAAAAGAGACTAAAACTTTAATTAATCTATTTTTATTTATATTTTATAATTATTATATTTTTTTAATTATTTGATTTTGCAAATAAATATTTTAAATTTTAATCTCAGGTTCGAATAGAAACTTCTAAATCGCAAAAGATTTATATTCCGCTTAAGATAATATAAGAGATTAATAACTTATATAAATAAGTAATAGAAAGAGAATATATTATATTCAACCGGGCTTTGTTATTAAGCCTATTATCCTAATTAAAATAATATAAGTTATATTAATATTATAATTCTCCTCCGAGCTATATATTATAAATAAGTTATAAATTAATTAAAGGACCTACCTATTCAGAATTCTAAATAAGGGAGTATATTAATTAGCTCGATTTATATAAGGGCAATTTTAATATTAACTAATATATTAACCGTAAACTTGACTATCTTTTATAATCTGTTATTTTATCTTTATAAAAGTTTATTCTTTAATAATATCCCGAAATCTGAATATTTTTAATATATTCGCCTTATTCTTTTATATTATTAATATATACCCCTTTTAGTTTTATATATTGAATAAAGTTTCGTAATATAAAGATAATATTATATCGATAATTAAAAAGCTTAAAATATTCGCTAAAGATCTTATATTTTTTATAATTAATAGCCGAACCTCTTCGGTCTTAAGCCTATCGGAAATTCTTAGGCCTTCCTTAAACTAAATATTATTATAGCCCTTAAAATCCTAATCTTATCGATATAATATATAATTAATATATACCTTTATAATAACAGCTAATAAGGAAATAATCTTACCTTTGTAATCTTATACCCGAGTCAAAGTACCTCGAAAAGGTAAGTCTATTTATAATATTTCTAAATCTAATTACGAATATTCTTTAAAATATCTATTATTAAAGCAAATATTTTCTATTTAATTTAAAAAGAATAATTTTATTAAAAATTTTATAAAAAAAATAATATCCGAAATTATTAAAAATTATTAAAAATTATATATAATAATTTATAAAAGATTAATATATTATCGACCTTAAGATTGCTTATTCAATATAAAAGGCTAAAATATAGAGAATAATAGGTTAATAGTTATTAGCTAAGGTATTTCTCTATTAGCAATTTGTTATAAAGAAAGTATCAAAAGTAAATTTATTATTTTAACGATTGATTAAATAGTTTAATATAAATTTATTTATAAAGTTAAGCGACTTAATAATACCCTCGTTAGATAATTACTCGGGTAAATTAGGATATATTACTGAGTTTTTACGCTCGAATAGTAATTTTATAAATATCGATATTGCTAGGGAAAATACCGATAAGGGAGTTAAATTATTTGTATTTGAAAAAATATATAATTAAACTATAATATTATTATTATTAAGCTTTATATTTTCTTGGTTTTATAAGCTTTTATATTCTAATCTTGCTTAATTAATAAACGATATAAAGGGAATATTATAAATTAAGAAGTTAATTAAGGAAAGAACGGACTGGTTTGTCTAATATAAATATAAATATAATAGAATATACAAAATATCTTAATATTTTAATATAGCTTATTCTCGAGCAGGTTATTATATAGAAAATATAAATTAAAGTAAGTAATCGTATTTAGCAAAATATTAATAGGTAGAATTAAATCGAAGCAAAAGCTAATCTATAACTTAAATAAATAAATATAAATAGAAATAATTAATTAAGAGATTAAAGAGCCTGCTTGGCTAATAAATCTAAATATAATTTTATTAAATATTTTTAATATAATATCAACGAGGCCTACGCTAGCGATATCCTTTATACTAATCGATTTATTTATACTAATATTATTTATATTAACGGCCTCCTTTATATTAAAGGCCTCTTTTGCGCTAGCAGCGTTCTTTATATTAATATTTTTTATATTAATATCCTTTATATTAGAGAGCTCGGTTATACTAATAATTTTATATATATCAGAAATTGCGTATTAATTTCTAATAGTAAATATTATAATATTTATTTTAATTTATAATAAGCCGATTGCCTTAATTACGCCTAATTAGCTAATCTTTTTATTTTCTTTCTCTAATAGATTATTCGAATAATAATAGAATATAATAAGTCCTAGAATAAATACGTTAAGGATAATATTATAATAGCTTTTATCTTCAAGTCCGGATTCAACCGAAAATATAAATATATCTTTTTTCTTTGAAATTGACCTTAATTATATTTTTTAAGCTTAATGTAATAAATATTTAAATACTTAAATATTTATATATAAATTATTTTCGAAATATTTATATCTGCCCTCCTTTATACCAGACTATTATATATTCTAATAAGATAAATAAATACAGGCTCGATAATTACCCTTTAAATTATATATATACTTTCTCTTATTTTTATTTACTTTTTTCTAATAATTAGTAATCTAAATATCTTTATCGATATAAGATCTATATTTATATTTAATAAAATAGATAATATAACCAGTTTCGAAAATCGTTAGGTAATAAGGTAGTATTTTGGCTTCAAAAAGTCAATAATATTCAAATAAAATATTATTATATATTAACTTTACCTGATTATAATTTAATATATATTTAAATTACTTCTTTTAATATTTTATAATTATTAATAATTTTGAATCTTTTATTATCTTTGAATAAGGTATTTTCCAAACAGTAACCGTATTCGATAAACGCGTTCTATATATCTTTAAATAACGTTTCCTGCTTTAAATATATTATAATATCAATAAAAAACTATAAAATATCGGATATATTAAGAAATATTAATAAATTTAGCTTATATAAGGCCTTTAAACTTCAAGTTAATAAGCTTCCCTATACTATTATAAGCGGGGGCCGGTAAATTATATAATAGGAGCCTTTAAACTGCAGATAAATATATTTTTTTAAAATTAATTATTATAATTTATTTTTAATTAGCTTTATTATTATTAATAATTGGTTTTAACTTAAATATATTTTTTGTAAACTTTTAGCCCTTTATATTAAATTAAGATTTAATATTTAAATTATACCTTATATATATTATAATTTTATTTAATTACAGCTTTAATAGCCCTTGCCCTTTAACAAGGCTTATATTATCCTATTATATCCGATTCGTAATTAAAAATTATAATTAGGATATTACCGGTTTAGTCTCGCCTAAAAGGAGGAAATATATTTTTATTTAAATCTTATTTTTCTTAACTTTTTAATAATTTAATTAATAATCCTAATAAATCCCCTGAATATAACTTGAATCGAAATTATTATTATATTATATATTTATTAATATTGAATATTTGCAAATAGGTCGATAAAATAGGAAAATAGAATTTTTATTATTTAATTATAAACGAGTATTATAATAATCTTTAATATCCCTATTCCTTTTTTAAGAAAAAATATTTATATTATTTTTACCCTTTTAAATCTTTTATATAAATTTTATAGTTTTTATTATAAAAATATTAATTTTTTAATCTTTAATATAATAATAATAAAGTACCTTAGAAATTTTTTATTATATCTCGGATTTAGAAATTATTACCGTCGTCCTTCGTTATATTTCTTTTAAGGATAATTCGGATTTTATAATAATATTATCCGAAAATAATAAGCTATTATTAGATAAATTCGTATTTATATTTAAAATACCTGCTTCTATTAAAATAGAAGATATTCTGTACTCTTTTCGCCCTTTTTCGATAATATTTATATATTACGAAAGGTAGCTTATCCTTTTCTAATCTAGTTCTTTAGTTATTATATATAAGTTGGATTAATACTTTTGGTCTAAGATAACTATATTACTTTAATAAATATAAATATAATATTAAATAACTATCGAATTAAAAACCGGCTTAAACTTTTAATATAAAATATTTTTTATTATTAACTAGATCAGATTAATTAAAAATATAATTAATTAAAATTATATCGCCTAAATAAATTAAATAAAATAGCTCGTTAATATAATAAGGCTTAAAACTAACTTCTTATAGCTATATAAGAATTTAATATCGAAATAAATATTATTTAAAGGTTTTAATAATCCTGAAGGCGATTATATAGACCTTATTTTCTATTTATATTATAAATTTATTCCCTTTAATTAATATTATTATTGATAGTTTAATAATATTATATTTTAAGTTATATAATATGCTACCTTTAATATATATCTAAAGGAGAGCTTCTATTTATATAATATAAACTTTCAAGCGAACCTTATTATTAATTTAAATTTCTCTTTTTTAAATATAATATATAAGCAAAATATATTCTTGATTAAAGCAGAATTTAATATAATAAGTCTCCGCTTAATTATTAAGGATTTTTTTAAAATAAATAATATATAATAACAGCTCCGAAAAGATATAAAGACGACGGCGGTAATTAATAGTTATCTAATTAAGAGGATAGAAGATCTATAGAAGGTTTATACCTAATATTATAAATAAGGGTAAAAATTAATAAGATTATAATCTTTCTTTATTATATTTATACCGAATTATTATATAATAATTGCTATAAAATATAATTTACAAAATAAAGGTTTTAATATAATAATAAATAATTATATCCTGGGGGCTTTAGCTATAAATATACCCAATTATTCTAAATATAAAAACCGCTTTAATATTATATTAGGGATTCTATTTAGCTTATTTCTCCTTAAAGTAGGTTCTGAACTTAATTTAGATTTCTTAATTAATTTTTACAAAGCTATTTCTATATTTATCGAAAAATAGGATTAAATATAAAAATAATATAAAATATAAGACCTATTATAGCTTACCGCAATATATAGGTTTTATAAAAGAATCTTTAATTATAATAACTAAATCGTATAAATATAGCTAGAAGCTAAATAATAAATTAAAAATTAAATAATAATATTCGTAATAATAATTTCTTTATTTTAATATTTTAGTTTATTTTAATTAATATTTGCCTCAAATTATTATAAATATATATTTGGAGTTCCAAGTATTATTACTTTTAATCGGATATAAATATAAGCCTTAATATAATATTATATATATATATTTTTAGTCGTTATAAGGTATATTTAATATATTTAGATTAATTATATATTAAGTAATAATATAAGTTAAAATATAATTCGATCTTATAAATAACCGTTCCTCCGCCTTATCGTCTTTATTATTATATAATTTTAATAATATAAGCTATCAAATTAGTTCGATTCTGCTAGAAAGTATATTTATTAAAGTTAGAAATCTTTTAAATACAGAATATTATTGGTAATATTTTGAAAGTCAAGTTTAATTACGTTAAAACAGAATAGAATAAACAAAATATTAATAAGGCTATAAAGTTTTGGTAGGCTCTTAATTCTAGAATAATATTTGCTATTTATATTTATTTAAATTACTAATTATATTTAAAAACCAGCTTTTAAACGAGGTTAATATTATTTATAATATAATATATAATATTAAAAATATATCTTATTAAGACGGCTCTATTAAATATATAAGAACTTTTATCCCTTATTTCCAAAAGAATATTAAATAAATAATATTAAATAAAATATATTTAATTATAAAAAGTATTATTAAGGAATTGACCAAGGAAAATATAATAAATATAAAAACGGTCTAGCTTTTATAAATTAACCGGCTTATAAAATTAAATATTATATTTAATTTGTAATAATATTATTAAGTTAATAAGTCCTGAATTCCCGTAAATAGATTAAGTCTTAGCGAACCTAATTAATATCCGGTTATAAATATCTCTATTTATTTTTTCTTTTTATTTTATATTTTCTCTAATCGATCCTCCAGAGTAATAATTCTATTTATAATAAGGTAAAATATAATAGGAAAATTATATTAATAATATCGGAAATTAAATAAAACGTATAAGAGAATAGTTATTAATATTACGCCTTTAAAATTAAATATTGTTAGTTAATCTTTTATCCCGTATTCGCTTAGCTATTAATATAAGCCGTAGTATATAACTTTCCTATAGACAAGGTAAGTCAAATATATTTATTTTAAATAATTAATTTATTAATATATTTTAATAAGAATAAGAATAATAAAGCTCTCTCGAACCTTTTAAAATAATATTATTTAATTTATTAATAAGTTTAATTATCAAGCTATAATAATAAAAATAATATTAAATAAAACTTTATTCTTAACTCCGATTAAAGGGTCCCTTATAAAAATACTTAATTTGGGAGTTAGTATATACAAATAAGTATTTAAAGCTAATTCGTTTCTTTATAAGCTTCTTTTCTATTATCCTCTTATATTAACGGCTTATTAATAGCGGATATTTATTTTATAGCAAGAATAAGTATTTATTAAGCTTTAGCCTGTTATTCGGGAGCTTATTAATTATAATAAATTTATATAATTAATTTGAGTTTTATATTATAAAACTTATAAATATTTTGATTTATAGGCTTTTATATATTTTAATATTTTATTCTAATATATTATAAAACCTCTTGGTATATTATTTTCAGCCGGGTAAAAGAATTGCTTATATATTTAATTCCTTATTAATAATATTAAAATATTATAGAAATTCCCTCCTAGCTATTTCGACCTTATTTATACTTATATTTTAGCCGGCGTTATTATTAAATAAGTTAACTTATTTTAATAAATTCTCGGGTATTATAGTCCCTAGCTTTGTATTATATTTATTTCAACTGACTTATATAAAGGTATCTAAAGTTTAATAAATAAATAAAAATTTAGGAAATAGATTTATATCCTTGCGTTAAAGATAAATTGTTATAAAAATAAAGCTTTCTTAAAAAATAATATTAAAATTAAGAGAAAGCCGTTCAAAAAATTAAAGTTAATATAAAAATATTTAAAGAAGCCTTTAAAGATTAAATAATATATATTAAATTTATAAATATAACTGTTTGCTAAATCGAAATTCCGATTAACGATTAGCTAGAAGATTCGAAAATAAAAAAGATAAAAAAACTTTAACTCAAAGTATTATTAATTAACCCTTAAGGCTAAATAATATAGTTCTGGACAAAATACTTATAAATAAACCGAAAAAGCGTTGAACTCTTCTTAATCGATTTAAAAAAGGAATTAAAAAGAACCGGAGTCTTTATTTATTATTAATTATTATAAATAAATTAACTTTTTCGTATAAGATAATTAATATTTATTATTAAATATATTATTTATAAATATAAGCTAAAATAAGTAATAAAATTCCGGGCTTTTATTTATTTTACCAGAATATATTATATAATTAAACTAGATTATATATAAGGCTAGATAAATAATAGCGATTTTAAATTCGATATAATAGTTTGCTCCTTTTTCTCGAAGCCGTAGTATTAAATTCTTAACTTATATAAGTTATAGTATTTTAATCCTTCCTTTTATAATATTCCTGCAACTCTTATAGGGGATAAAAAAAGCTATAATTAAATTATATTATTATAATAAAGTAAATTTTTGCTATTATAATAGATTATTAATTTAATTTAAAATTAATAAATATACCTTTTAGAAGTTTATAATAGCAACCCCCTTTAGTTTTTTTATTAAATAAATTATATAAATTTATAATTATATAATAATAATTCTCTTTTTCTTCCCTTTTTTTTAATTTTATTTTAATATTTTACTTCTTAAGTCTCTTTCCTTCAAACCGTTTTTATATATTTAGTTTTTATATTTATTATCTTTTATACCTTTAGGATTTATACCTTATTATTATCGAGCGGTATCTTCCGAGATTAATATATATTTTAATTATTAGCAATATAATTATTAATAATAATAAGATAATAGGGGCTAATAAAGCCGATAATTATTGCAGCTCTAAAGATCCTATATTTAACTATTTTACTTACCCTTTTCGCTTAAATAAGGAAGGGTATTAGGGTATTAAGGTCGATTTATATATATATTATCAAACGTCGGTTATAAGCTATTACGTATATAATTAAAGATAAATAAGCAAAAATAATATATCCGAATATATTTAAAATATTATTAATTATATTAATTAATATTTTAAAGGACCTTGCTAGCCGATTATAATTAATATTAAATAATTATTTAAAATATAATATCCTGCCCTTTATTATATCTTTATTATTTATAATCGTAAATATCTTATTTATTTATATACCCGATTCTTTATATATTAATAATATAGCTTTGAATCTAGAATTTGCGTAAGTAACCTTCAAATATATTAGCCGTTATTTACGGTAAAGTATAAGTCTATATAAAATATAAAAATAATTAATTATTTTATATAATTATTTTATATTCGATTTGCCTTACTCGCTCGTAAGCGGTAGGCGATATACCGATTATAAAAGGTAATTATTAACCGCTTTCCTTATCTTTGTATATATATTATTAAATAAGGAAAATTATCGAAGTTACTTTTTATACTAATCTACTTTTATTAGATATATTTAAATAAATATTTCTTATATATATCGGTTTTAATAAGATTTCGTTAAACGTTTGTTTTAAATAGAATAGAAGATATAAATAAATCTAAGGGAGGATATAAATAATTTACCGCTTAATTATTTATCTCCTCTTCTATCCCTTTTATAAATATTAATAAATCTATACTTAAAAACTTAAATCCCTCGTTCGATATTAAGAAGATTATATTTTAAATAATAAATATTTCTTATTCGATAATATATTATATCCCTATCGAAAGCGCCGGGCAGAATTAATATATCAAATTATAATACTTTTAAATTTCTAATTTAATAAATTATCTGATCGGGGCTAAAACCTTTTATTTTAAAAATATATATCTCTAAGCTTTAACTAATCTAGAAAAGGTAGCTATTATTATTTTTTAAATATAGAATATTAAAATATAAGGAAATAAAAGAAAAAGATATATATTCAATTGCTTAATAATTTATATACAGATTAAAAAGGCGATAATAATAGATATTATTAAAATTAATTATATATAAATTTCTAATAAGGCTTAATAAATATTTTCGTACTTAGCGATTTATTAAATAGCTATAAGTTTATTCTTATTCTGGAAGTCAAAAAGTATTAATATTAATTTAAATCTTAATTTATATTTAAATTTAATAATAAGAAACTATTATTAGCGAGTAATTTCGATATAAATAATCGACTTTTTTAATTTTATTAATTTATAAGGGAGTAGAGGCAAATATTTAAGGGGGGTAGGGGAATCGTTTAAGGGAGCGCGGGGGGTAGGGGAAACCGTTTAGGGGAGTAAAAGGAACAGGGGATTAAAGAACTGTTTAGGGGAGTATAAAGGCAAGGGAAACCGTTTAAGGGAATAAAAAGAACAGGGGGAATTATTTTAAGGGGGTAGAAGAAACTATTTAAAGGAGCGGGAGAATAATCTAAGGGAAATTATATAAAAGGAATTATATTCGGTTATTATTAGAATATATTAATTATTAGCCTTAGAATCTATAATTATTCTTATAATTATTCCTTAAATATATTTTTGGAGTTTTTCCTCCTTTTATTAGCTTATTATTTTTTTGAATTATTTAATCTCTTTTTTTTTATTTCCGAATTTTTATATACCTTTAATATTTTTATTTTTATTTAGGAAAATAAATCCTAATTCCTAGTTTGCTAATATAGTTATAAAAACGGTTAAAATTTAGCTAAAAAGAACAAAGTATTATATAAGTATTAGATAAAGGGATAAATAAGAATAATATATTGAAAATTTAATATATATTAAATTAAATTTATTACAAATATTTATAAATATAAGAAAATCTTATATATTTTTGCTATATAGTTTTTGAAGGTTATAATATTAATATATATTATACCTACGGTTTTATATATAAGGTACGGATATAATACTCTGTAATTAAAAGTAAAAATAATTAAATATTTCTCAATTTTATTTATTATTTTGCTAATTTAGGTATATTTAAAAGTATATTTATTAATAAATAATTATTTATTATTAAGGCAGAAGATATATTACTTCAGCTTATATATTAAGAGAAAGTCGTATTTAAAATTAAATAAAAAGCTTATAAATAAAATACGCAATATTATTTTAATATCGGAGGCTGAAAGAATACTGTATTTTATATTTCGTTAATATAAATTTTTTTATCAAAGGCTTAATATTACCTATACTTCGATAATATATACGTTAATTTTATATTTTTTAAGGTCTAAAAAATAAGATATAAATATACAAATTAACCGTATAAGCAAAGCTTATTCCTTTATATTATAATAAGGTATTCTTATAAGATAAGGAAAATTATTAGCTATCGCTATAAATAAGCCGGCGGGTTAGATTTCGAAAAAGGCGGTATTAATATTTTTTTAATATTTTTTATATATTTGCCTTTAAATAAGATATTATAATATTAATTTCTTTTTTCTTTTATAAATTAAAGTTGTCCGCCCGGGCGCAGCCTAATATCCTATATTTATAATATAAATTATTAATAAATATTTATCTTTTTTTAATTAGCCGGTTCAGAGACTTATTTATAATAAGCTTTGCTAAAAACCGGCTATAAAGAAGTCCGGTTAATATATTAAAGTTAACGATCAAATTTATAAATCGAGCTTTATTTTGTACAAGCTTATTAAAAAGCTTATTTAAAAATACTGCTTAAGTATCGAATCGGATATCTTTATTAATATAAAAGCGAATTACTTTTAAAATTGAAGAATAATCAAAAATTTAATCCTAAATTTTAGCTAATATCTTATTTAAAGTCTATTAATATAAATAAATAAAATTAAATCGAGCGAACTTATAATTTATAATATTAATTAAATTATAACGGAAATAATATTATATAAGAGTAAATTATAACCCGACTTTTTTGCCAAAATTAATTAAATAGCCGTATTATATATTAATACTTAAGGGTATTATTAATAATATAAAATAGCCGAGATCTATTTTCCTAAATTAGCAAAAAATAGGCTTATCGAGTATTTCTTTTTTAATCTTTATAATAAGATACTTCTTCTATAATAGTACTTAAGTATCGAAAATATTCTTAATATTATATCTAATCTTAAAAGATATAAAAATATTATTATATAAAGTTATTAAAAGTAAATAATCAATTAAATAAAAAAATAGATTATCTTCCCTTCCTATAACAAAAGTCTTGCTATTCGAGGACTATTAATATTAACAAATAGTAAAAATATATAATATTACTTATATTCGAGGGTACCTATTTTCCCTTTTAATATATAATAAAATAATTTTAATAAAAATAATATTTAATATCTTATAAACAAGGTCTAGGATAATAAAAAATATAATATATTTCTATAATAAAGTTCGAGCTTCCTTAGAATTATTATAGATTTTATCGTCGGTATCGTTATTGCTATTGTTATCGTTTTCTAAGCTTATACTCGCAGAGCTATCCTTATTAATATCTTTATTAATAATAATAATATCGCTGCTAATTATTCTATCCTTTTAAGCTATAAAAGTCCTAAATATATCGCTTTTAAACTTAATTTTTATAAAGAATATAATTATAAGCCTATATTCAAAAAAGGAGGCTATAAAAATATTTATAATTACCTGGATTTATTAGCGTTTATTTTTATAAATATAATTATTATAAATTTAGAGGTAAAAGAAAATATAATAAAAGTCTTTAGAGCTATTTATACCCCTTTCTTATAAAATCTTTCTTAAGTTAAATTAAATAATAAATTACTTTTTGAATTAGAAAATTATTTTATTAATTACCGAATCCCCAAAGCCGTTATCCGCTTAGCATTTTATTTACGTTGTTAATATCTTTTGTATTATATTTATCGAGTATATAATTATATTCGGAGCTAAATATTATTTTAAAGTAACCTTAATAATTATTTAGATTACTTTTGATTTATACGCCTGTATAATTTTTTAAGATTTATTTTAAAAATAATTTAATATTAAATTTATCTGTAATTTATATATAATTATTAGGATCCTAATTAAATTATTAACTAAATCTTATAATAAATTTGTTAACCTATTTTATTTTCGTAAGGCAGGGAATAAGCTTATAACGCCTATTACTTTTCAATTAAATCTATACTTTTTTTAATAATATTTATAAATATTAATTTTATATAGCCTTCTATTATAAGCTTATCTTTATAATTAAATAGATAAATAGAAAACTATATATAATTTGGGCGTATATACCTATAATAAACACTTATAATATAATAAATAGATAATAATAAAAGGTAGGGGAGGAATCGGTTTTAAGCGGCAATTTAGATTAAATCCGGAGCTAAATATAATATATTTTTATTTAAAAAAAATAAAAAAATATAATATACTTTTTATACTTAATATATTTGCTGAAAATTATATTATTTATATTTATTATTCGGCCTTCTTAAGCCCCGTTAAAAGCTTATATATAGAGTAAAATATAGACGGTTATTATAGCTAAAATAAAAGAGGAGGGGGGCAGGGGGATAAAAAGTATAAATATAAATTACAAAAGTAATCCTAAACTATCGGTAATAATATCCCCTTATATTAATATTAGCTGGTATTGATATTATATAAAGCGGCTTCGAACCCCTTCTGTTTTAAGTATAACAATACCGCAAAACCAATAAATTTTATAAATTTTATAATTTTATATTAATTATTTATATTTGAATTTCAATTAATTTGATATATTTTATTTATTTATTAAAAATTAATATAATTTTCTTTTATATATTTTCGAAACTTTAATTTAATTTTATAATAATTATTATAAACTTATTAATTAAATAAATTATTTATTTAATTAATATTTATTAAAACTTTCGAAAACTTTTATTTTTATTAATTATTTTTATTTTTTATATTATATTTTAAGTTTTTTATAATTAATCGATTATATTTCAAAATTAAATATAAATTTAATAAGCTTTTTTAAACTTCAATTATTATTAAATTTATAAAAATTAACAAATTATTAATTATTAAAAAGGAAATCAATCTTATTATTAAATATTATATTATAAAGTTTATATTAAAAAAACTATATTTTTAAAAAAATTAAAAATTATTTGAAAAAGAAATTATTAGAAATAGAATATAAAATATATTTATAATTTCGACTTTTATAAGAAATTATTAAGAAATAATTATCGAATATAATATTAAAATAATTAAATAATTAATATATAATTTTTTTTATAAATTATTATTTTAAAAGTATTTTAAATTTTATTTTACGAAAAAGGTATTATAAATTATTTTAATAATTAAATAATTATTAATATTAAATTTAAAAAATATTATTTTAAAAAATAATAAAAAATATTTTATTTTATTTTAATTTAGAATTAAAAGGAGCTTTTTAATTTCCAATAAATAATATTATATTTTTATATTTTCAATTATAAAATCGATAATTAATTTTATATATTAAATAATAAAAGACTTTTTATTAAATAAAATTTTTAATAAAAAAAGTTAATAAAATTCTTTGAATTTAAATTTTTTTTATTATTATATAATAAAATATTATTTATTATTTATTATTTTTTTATAAATTTA
>JAABUQ010000991.1_pt1 | contig 64053 bp, 54 predicted proteins | sample 5560001 | NCBI WGS metagenome assembly JAABUQ01 (sample SAMN10711888, study PRJNA513371) | rock metagenome | isolation source: Antarctica rocks | place: Antarctica: Victoria Land, Finger Mt nord | collected 2015-12-18
GTCCCATCGATCTCGCCATAGTGGATGGTGTCGAGACCGTGCGTGGCGGCGAAGGCCCCTGGCTCAAAGGCCTCGAGAAGATGACGCCCGGTGTCATCCTCGTCGGCCGCAATCCCGTTTCAACCGACGCCGTGGGTATGGCCGTTATGAGCTACGACCCCAAAACCGATCGCGGCAGTGGCCCATTCATTCGCGGCAACAATATGCTCAAACTTGCCGAAGCGGTCGGCATCGGCACTGCCGATCTCAATCGCATCGAAGTAGTTGGTCTGCCGGTCGCGCAGGCTCGTATCGATTTCGGCCCCGGCGCAGTCGGCAAAACGATGCGCGAGCTGAAAGCATAACGGAATCGACCCCGTTAATTCTCAGCCAGCGCCTCCATTGGCGAAATACGCGCCGCTCGGGACGCTGGCACCAGACACGCTCCCAGCGATACCGCGGAGACGACAGCAGCCGCAATCAATAATGTAGTCGCGTCAAACGGTCGGACATGAAACAGCACCGCGTGCATTGCATGGCCGGTTAACCATGCTCCCATGAGTCCGAGGACTGCGCCAGCCGCTAGCAATCGCAACGCGAGCAAGACGAAGTGTCCGCGAATCTGCTCGGGACGTGCGCCCAGCGCCAACCTCACTCCGATCTCGCGACGCCGTTGCGCCACCGCATAACTCAGCACCCCATACGTTCCTATAGCACTGAGCAACAGAGCGATCGCCGAGAACATTCCAGCCAGCAGTGCAGGTGAGCGCCGCGCAACCAGGCTGTCCGCAATGCGGGCATCCATCGGCTGGATATCATCAACCGTCAACTCCGGGTTGATTTGCCGCACAACTTTCTCCAACGTCAGCGCGAGTGATTGGGGCGGCACACTGGCGCGCGCCACCACGAAAATGTGGCTGTCGGGATGATAGATATACGGATAGTACGCCGCTCCTTGCGCCGCTTCGTCGGTGAGCCCGGCCTGCTTCACTGCGTCCACCACCCCGGCTACCGTGAACGCCTCTGCTTCCGGCCCTCGCCCCGAACCTTGAAATATTCGATGCCCAAGCGCGCTGCTGTTCGGCCAGTAATAACGCGCGAAGTCTCGGTCGACCACGCACACGCGCTGTTGCCGGCGCGAATCCGCAGCTGTCAAGAATCGTCCTTCCACCAGCCGGAAGCCCATAGCTTTGAAGTAATCACCGCCAACGCCATACGAATAGTGCCCCTGCGGTGATTCGCCGGGCCGAAGAGTGTGTCCTACAACGTACGCGGCGCTCTTGCCGCTATGTCCGCTGAAAGGAACATTGTTGACTACACCGGCAGACGAGATTCCAGGTTGACTGTCCAGCTTGCGAACGAGCGTCTCCGAAAAATCGAGGCCCGCTTTTGGTGACGGATACTCGTCCCCTATGAGCGAAATCTGTGCGCTGAGTACGTGGTCCGCCTCGAAGCCCGGCGAAACCTCCATTGCCCGTTTCAGACCCAGCCCGAGCAGACCCGCTCCGGCCAACAACACGAATGACAAAGCAATCTGAGCAACGGTGAAGCTATGGCGTAACCGTTGGGCCGCGTGCGCCGTCGTGCCCCCTCGCGTCTCTGACTTCAAAGCGTTGTCTAAGTGCTGTCGAAGATTAAACCAGGCGATCGGCACAGCCAGGATGATGCCCATGCCCACAGCTGCTGCCAATCCCACTAGCGCCAGGCGGGGATCGAACGCGATCTGCGACCCGAGTGGCAACCGCTCAACACCCAGCGCGCCGAGAAGCCGTATACCGCCTGCCGCCATCGCGACGCCCAACGATCCGCCGGTCACGGTCAACAAAGTGGCTTCAACAACCGATTCACAGATGGTTTGCCAGCGGCTCGCCCCTAACGCCTGACGTACCGCGAGTTCCTTCACACGCGCGTTGGCGCGAATCAAAAGCAGGTTAGCCAGATTGATCGTGCCGATCAGCAGAAGCGTGAGTACCCCCGCCTGCAACAGCAGCAGCGTCGGCCGGATAGCAGCCACGTGATCGCCATGCAGCGAAACTACCAGAGAGCGGAACCCCGCGTCCGCCATCATCTTCGCCTGCGGGTCATCGACTTCGAGCGCAGTATTCTGCGCGTCGATCTGCGCTTGAGCCTGGCCGATCGTTGCGCCTGGTTTTAGCCGCGCGATCATCTGAGTCAGGTTCCCTCCAGAGTGCCGCTGCAGAGGCGCCCGCGCTTCAGGCGAGGACCCAAGCGGAAGATACAACCGCGCTTCAGAAGAAAGAAAACGGAACGTGGCAGGCAGTATGCCGATCACAGTGAGCGGGCGGCTATTCACGCGTATCTGCTTTCCCAGAACGTGCGGGTCCGCGTCGAAGCGTTGCTGCCAATAGGAGTCGGTGAGAATCGCCACATTGGTGTTTTCACCTGTTGTTTCTTCTTCCCTGAAAGTCCGTCCCATCACCGGACCAGCTCCGAGCGTAGAGAAAAAGTCGGGCGACACTTCCGTCACTTCTTGTCTCGCCGCCGAGCCAGGCTGGCCAACGATGGCCGTCTCGAAACGATAAATCGAGAGTGAATCGAAGGCAGGAATCTTGCCGCGCCGTTCGTAATAGTTGGTCAGCGAAGAACCATCGCGCTCCACCCCTGCCTTCGGGTAAGTATTGAAGACCGTCATCAGCCGGCTGGGCTCCGGAAATGGCAGCGGGCGGAGCAGGACCGAATCGATCGCAGCGAAAATGGTGAGGTTCGCACCAGCACACACCGCCAGCGTGAGTAGAGCAGTGATGGTGAATCCGGGCGTCTTTCGCAGCCGTCGCACCGCATAGCGAAGTTCGCGCGCCAATTCATCGAAAAGCTGGAGGCCACGCGCCTCGCGGCACTCTCCTTTGACGCTGTTGAGCGAACCAAACTCAATGCGTGCCCGGCGGCTCGCCTCTTCCGCTGAAACTCCCAAGCGCAGGAGGTCCTCCGTATATTGCTCGATGTGAAAACGCAATTCGTCGCTCATACCATCTTCAAAATCGACCCGCGAAGTGAGTGCCCGCAGCAAAGAACGCACGCGCTGCCACATGTCACACCTCCTCCGCTTTGGTATTTAAAGCAAGGGCGATCGCAGCCGCCAGTCGATTCCATCCAGCCGCTTCTTCGCGCAGCCTGCGCCGTCCCGCAGTTGTCGCCGTGTAGTATTTCGCCCGCCTGTTGTTCTCACTCTGGCCCCATTCGGCAACAATCAGCCCTTGATGCTCCAGTCTGTATAGCGCCGGATACAACGACCCCTGCGGAATATCGAGCGCCTCTCCCGAGATCTGCCGGATACGCTGCAACACGCCATATCCGTGCAGCGGCTTCAACGACACTGCCTTCAGAATGAGCATGTCGAGCGTGCCCGGAAGCAAATCTGCTGTTTTGCCCAATGTGTTCTCTCCTAGCCTATCTAGGATTGTACTCGTGTCTTTCCTAGTTTGGCAAGGGGAAGGAAGAATTACCGGCGTCGTCCAAAGCCGCGCCCAAAACTTCGGCCGCCGCCCGATTGTCCGAATCTCTTTCCCGCGCCGCGTTCAGCCAGCGCCGGCGAGCGGTGTTCCTCCGGATTCGCCGGCCGGAAAGCCGAAGGAGAGCGCCCTGCCTCGCGTGAAGCATATGCCGAACCTTTAAATCCGCCCGCTTGCGCATACCGGCTATTTCCGTACGTCGTCCGCGTGAACGTTCCGTGCGTGCCGTAAGTCGGCGCGCTCGCCGGAGTCGCTTTCCCGTAATACGTGCGCCCCGCGCTTTCGGCCATCCGGTATCCTCGATACTCATTGAGGATCACCGGCCGGTACGAGTGGTTCCACAGCAACTCGCGCAAAATCAAATACTGCGGAAGCCATGTCCAAACACTCGCTCCTCCTCCGTCATGCGCCCAATACCCATACTGGTTCGAGCCCTGTGCTTCCGGTACAATGTAGGCAAAGCCCGCTGGCTGCGGCGTGTTGACCGCTTCTGAATCGAACAGCCCGGCATCCTTGTGCGCGATCGCCATCCCCAAGTCGTTCGCAATCGCGTGAAACGCTGCTTCGGAAACAGGCGTCCACTGCTCAAAACTGGACGTCTCCGACTGCTTCGCCGCCGCATCCGTGATGTGCGTCCGAACCGTTCGAATGCGCTCCCGGTACGCCTCATCGCCGCCTTCGCGATGCTCCAGATCCACCAGTATCTTGTCCCAGGAATCGTAGAGCTGTCCTCTCAATTGCCTGAGCTCGCCCGACTTCGCTTCGATCGCGCCCGGATTCCCCGCAAGTTCTTCGTCTTCCGCAATCAATGTCGCGAGTTCCGCTCCACTCACCTTTTCGCCTGCGGCTTTCTCTCGGATCGCAGCCGTCCGGTTCCAATCGACTTCCGCCTTCTTTGGAATCTCAATCACCGCTGCCAACCTGCTCGCGAGCGCTTCCTTCTTTGCAGGCCAGTCTTGCTCGGCGCGTTCCACCGCTTCCGTCAACGCGTGAAAATCTGTCGCGCGCACGGCGTCGTACTCCCGCTTCATCTCGCCAAGATGCCCGGCGAGGTCGCGCTTGAACGTCACCCATTTGTCTGCCGACGCCACGGCAGCTTGCGCTTCGTCAACAGCCGTGCGCCGCAGCGTCTTTTCCTTCTTGAGCAACCTTTCGGCTTCACCCTGTTGCTCCGGGCTATTTCGTCCGGCAATCGAATTTAAATCGCGATCGGTCTCGGCTGCTGTACCGAGAGTCTCGCGCGCCGCCTGCAGTTGAGTGGTCCATGCGGCCGGCGCTGGCGCGTGCCCGAACAAATCGGGGTCGCGCGCCTGGTCCCGCGCAATCGCAGCCTGTGATTGCTGTATCGACCGTTCAGCTTCTTGCAGCCGCTGATGCTCGTCGCTAATGTCGCGTTTGAGCGCTGGCCCAAGCCCGCCCATGCACCCGGATAACGATACGAAAACGGGGATCGCCCCTACCCACTTCGAGAGCTTCATCACGCACTCCGATACACCGTCACATCTGAAGGCTCAATGCGCGTCCAAATCGATCCCGCAAATGGCTCGCCTTCGAATTTGCGGATACTCAGAAACCGCTTGCTGTCCTGCTCCTGAAACTGCCAGCCGTAGCATCCCCGGCCCGTCGTATTGCCCGCGCGAAACACGCCAATCTCACGGCTGAACCGGTACAGCCAAAACTTTCCGTTGTAATCGAAAAAATCGGCCGGGTTCTGCCGCTGATCCATTTCCGCCAGGTCGTCCTCGCTCACCCCCAGCTCGTCCAGCGTCAATTGCCGGTTATCGAAATTCCCCAGCACTTCTGCCGCATCCCCGCTGTGCACTTCGAGGTAAACGCGCCCGTCCCTCCACGTACCGCTCACTTCAAACCACTGCCGGCTGCCCGCCTCATACCCATCAAGCCGGTCCACCGTGAAATCGATGTCGCTGAAATCCGGCGCCGCCCCCAATACCGAAAGCGCATCCCCAACCCGCGCCTCCGTTACCTTTATGTTCGCTAAATCCGGTACCGGACCGTTCTGCGCGCGCTTGTGATCAAAAAACATAAACTGGCTATCGCGTATTCGGCGACGGCAGTTCCTTCGGCAGCTGCACGGTCTGCACACGCGACTGTCCTGAACTCAAACGCTCGCGCTTCATCGCCTCAAGTTCCGCATCCACCGTGTGCCCTTGTAACTGGGCGAACTCCGATTCCAGATTCGAATCCTTCCCCGCGCTCGCCAGCTGATCGAAAGCCTTCGCCGTCGCTTCTTCCTTCGCCACCGAATCCTCGAAACGCGAGAGCTGTGCAAACGCGTTGTCGGCCTTGCCCACGCCTGCCAGCGCTTCCGACACTTTGCGCTGCGCCAGCGCCGCGTTCTTGCGCGCCACCAGCGTCGTCGCCGTCCGCTCGCCCTCTTCGATCTTGTGCTTCAAATCCGATACCTGCGTCTTCAGCGATTCGCTCGCCTGCCGCGCCGACTCAATCGCCGCCTGCAACGACCCAACCTGCTTATCGCTCTCCGCCTTTTTCGCCAGCGCCTTCTTTGCTAAATCTTCATTCCCCGCATCGAGCGCCAGCCCCGCCCGATTTTTCCAATCCTGCGACTGCCGCACATATTTCTGATATTCCGCATCGAGCCGGTTGTAGTTGCTCATCGCCATGGCCGACGACTGCACCACCTTATTCAGCTCCGTCTTCATGTCGGCCACTGTCTGCCGGACCGTTGTCTCAAACGTAGCGTCCTCGATCGCCCCCATCCCCTCATTCGCCTGGCCGCGCGCCACTCGCCCTGCTCGATTGAAAATGTCCGAAAAGAATCCCATATGTCTGCCCTCGCTACTGTAACTCTGCGCCAATCAAATCGCGCGCATGCACCACGTCCGCCAGCAAGAAACTCACGCACGAGAGAATATCGTCTTCATCATCCGGCCCGAGCTCCTGCAACTTGCAAAAATTATTCAGGGTAATCGCCACCTGCTCCCCAGCGGCTTGGTAAAGCTGGAAATGCGAGGTCGAGATTCCGTTATCCGCCGCCAGCATCTTCTTCATCACCTGCGGCGTGACCTTTGCTGCCGGTGCAATCATGCAGGTCAGCGAGAAAAACAGAATGTCGCCCTCAAGCACCGCCTTGAGCGAAATGCCGCTCTCGACTTCCTGAATCCTGAGTACGTTCGCGTCTAGTTCAGTAACCGAATATCTTTTTCTCGCCAGTAGTTCATGTATCTGGCCGAGCGAAGAAGCTGTTGCTTGCGCCATAAGTGTCCTCATTTAGAGTACGCAACGACGGGCTAATTTGTTCGATACCAGTCGACCAAGGGCCGGAACTTCCAGACGAAAGCGCGTTAGTCTAAAGTGAATGCCGCCCAGCAATCGGTGGAACGACCCGGATGTCTACGACATAAGCCGCTACCTGTTCGCCGAGCCCGAAAGAGAGTTCGAGCCCAGCCCTCTGGCTATACTTCAACTCACTACCTGCGTCCGCGCTTCAGCTTCTCTGTTCACTCTTGCCGGATTACCAGCTCGTTCCCCGAGCGACGAAAACTGCCGAACCCGAACAACCGGTTTTCGAAAGAAAAATCACCTTCGACTCCGAAACGCTCTTCCTCTCCGAATGCAACCGTGTTGCCGGGCTACTCTCGACGGCCACAGGCAAGCACTGGCCCCTCGAAGCGCACTACCACGGGCACCGCCACGATTCAACCAGCTACTCGGCCAGCCTTTAAACTTGCCGCTCGAATAAAACTTGGTTACCTAACACGCAATGGATTCACAACCGCCACGTTTCGACGACCTGCGCTGGCTTCGAAGGCCCTTGCTACTCGATCAAATCATTGCTGAAACGCTCGCTCTGGGTTACGACATGGGATCTGAGCCTTTTACCGGCGAATTGCTCCGCACCCTTGCGGCCTCTAAGCCTAACGGTCGCTTTCTTGAATTGGGCACTGGAACCGGTCTTGCGACAACATGGCTTCTGGATGGAATGGACTCCGGCTCACAGCTCACCAGTGTCGATACCGATGCCAGTGTTCAGGAGATTGCCCGAACTTTCCTCGGCAGCGATAAACGCCTGAATCTTGTCCTCGAAGATGGATTGGATTTTTTGCGGAACGCGGAACGAGAAATCTACGACTTCGTCTTCGCTGACGTCATGCCGGGCAAATACGAAGGGCTCGAGGACTGCTTACGTGTCGTGAAGCCGGGCGGCTTCTACGTGATCGACGACATGCTCCCGCAGCCGAATTGGCCCGCCGGCCACCCCGAAAAGATTCCAGTTCTAATGGACCAGCTCGCCAATGATCCTCGCCTCGCAATTGCTCCAATGTCCTGGGCCACCGGCCTAGTGATCGCGGTGAAAAGATAATAGCCGCTACGTTTCGGCCACTCCAGCGCTCATTTCGAAGTCGCAACCAGGTTAGTAGGCGGAGCCGGTTGTTGAACGCCAGTGGTTTCAAATGCGCCGATGTCCCATGCTGAACCCTGTGGCCGTGGGACTCCATCCTTGTCCGTGCCGAAATACAATCCCAGGTTGAGGCCCTTGTCCTTGGCCACGGTGTCACCCGCATTCAGATGGTAGTCGTTGTTGTCGCTATGTGCGGTGTAGCTCTTGAAAGAAGGAGCAGAACCGCTTCTTCCATTCGGTTCATTCGCCGCTACCCAATTTGCCGCCGTATAGTTCGTCCCGCGAAAGATGATGAACTGGGTTTCCCCTGGCTGATAGTAGAGGTTCGCGTTGAACGCCCAGGAAGAACCGTTGAAATCCGCGCTGTCCTCGATGTAGATGATCGGATCGGCCGCGTCACCCCCTCCGTCGTTGTAGAAGATGTTGTTCTTGATCTCGTTCCCCGCAGCAGTAGGATTCCCATTGAAGCTATCAAAGCGAATCATGCGGTAGCCACCGGGGTTGTCGATGAAGTCGTTGTTCAAAATCTTCACGTTCGTAATAGAGTTGACCGATCCGCTGGAGGCATACAGCCGGAAGAACTCCGGATACGGATCGATTGTCGTGACGATGCGAAAGATGTTGTTATAGAGCCAAATGTCGTGCGGGTCGTGATTCGAATAGCAATCGAAGTCGAACACCGAATCTCCCACATTTACAAATTGATTGCCGTATATCTTCAGGTATGATCCCTGCATCTGAAGCATGTCGGGGTGCTGGTTGGACGTGTACACAGTAGTGGGAATAACCTTGAACGTATTGTTGTATATGGACATGCCATCGGCGCCCTGTATGCCGTCTGGTCCGATGTATGGCCCGGCGCCCCCCGGGGGAACAGCGCTGTTTGTCATGGTCTCTATGTAGTTCCCATAAATCAGGTTTGCATTCCACGTTCCGCCGGTGCCAGCATAGATGGCGCGATCTCCTCGCGTTTGCTCGAAACGGCAGTTGCTGATTTTCAATGCTGTTCCATCGTACAGAGTGATGGGATTGTTGTCGTTCGTAAACGTCAGGTGGTCGAACGTCAGACCCGTCCCGCTTCAAGAGACACCGTTCGAGCCATAGCGGTCATTGATGTTGCGGAGATTGACCAACCTGATATGGTTCACCCCGGCATAGTTGCCGTTGAAGGTAACGTAATTTTGGTTTACGGTAATCGCCGTGCGCGTTGACGTATCTCCGTCTGCGTTGTAATCGAAGATGACGATTCCGTTATGGCCGGCATCTTGCCCCGCCGCAATGGTAATTGGGTTGGCCGGGCTGCCACCCGATCCGACCGCCCAACTCTCCGTATACGTCTGAGAAACGCCCCCACCACTGATGTAAAGCACGTCACCCGGGTGAATCAACTGCCAATTGATCGCTCTGAAGCTCGTCCAGGCGTTAGACCAGGAAGCACCGCTGTTTTGCCCGCCTGCGGCACTATTGTCGATATACCAGGAAGCGGCTGGCATCTGAACGGCGCCGGCCAGAGCAAAAATGGAAATAAGCACGCTGCGCAAAGGTTGATGTTTCATTTGAGAGATGATCGCTTTCGCCGCCTGCAAAAACAGGGACTCGAGCGAGATTTCATTCTGATAGTGATAGTGCTATCAGCGACTCAATATTCGCAACGGTAACGATCGGAAATGACCAATCGACTGTGCTGCATCACACGCTCACGGCATGCGCCCGAATCCACGCTTCCAGAGCGCGTTTATTTACGTGACGCGCTTGGTAAAGAGCCATAAGCCAGTCATACATTTCCCGATCCAGAAACACCAATCTATATCCGTTCCAGCGCAGAAAAACCGCGGTTGCCATAACCGCCGATCTTTTATTCCCATCAATGAATGGATGATTTTGAAGCAAGCTTTCACAAAATGCAGCAGCTTCTTCGATCAGATCCAAATAGTAGCCAGTCTGCGGACGCGCAATAGCCGATTCCAATAGCGCCTGATCACGAACTCCAGCCGCTCCACCCCACCTTTGACACATGCGGACGTTGATCCGCATCAAATCCGCAACGCTCAGATACCGAGTCACTGCGCGAGCAAACGCAAGAGTTCGGGATGCTCGCGCTCAAACTCATCGATAACTTGATCCAGCGTCAACGTGGACGGCGAAGCGCCAGCTTCCAGCTTCTCAACAAGTTTTTCTACCATCGCCTGCTTCGCTGGATTGAGTCTCGCGATCCGATTGGTGAGTTGCTGGATATTCTGCACAAGTAGGCCTCACTCTCTAGTCTACCCTCGAAATCTAGACCCTCAAACCGCCTCCTGAAGCAGCAGTTCAACCCCCGCCAGTCACACTTCACTCGAAAAAAATTTCCCTCCCGCCTCCAGTCGTTTAGCCCCGAAATGCGCCATCCGTACTCTCTCGCCCACACCCGCGCCATGTTACTTTCCAGCAGCCTCGACTCCCATGACTCCCCACGAAGAAACCAGCCCGCGCTCCGCTGCCGCTCGCAAAGCACAAGCACAAACATCCAGCCGCCGCGCCGAAACGAATCGCCAAAAATGCTCAGCATTCCACCGGTCCTCGCACCCCCGAAGGCAAACTGCGCTCCTCGCAAAACTCCTTCCGGCACGGTCTGTACTCTGAGCAGCTTGTCGTCGCCGACGAAGATCCCGCCGAGTTCGACCATCTCCGCGCTACCCTTCGCGACGAGCCAACACCACCGAAGAAATCCTGGTCGACGAACTCGCTCAACACTTCTGGCGTCTGCGCCGTTTCCGCAAACTCGAAGCGAGCGCCTGGACTCCCGGCGATCTCGGCGATTGGATCGACACTGGTTTCATGACTCTAGTGCAACGCTCCATGGCCTCTGCCGAACGCAGCTTTCACCGCGCGCTCGCCACACTCGCCAAACTGCAAAAACAACGTGGCTTCGATCCTGCAAAACCGCACCCTTCGCAAATCGAAACCGCCCCGGTTGGGTTCGTTCCCTGGTGGCATCTCGAGGAAATCGAAGAAAACGATGCGCACCCCTGTTCGCCCCACCATGCCTTGCATGAAAACCCGCACGACCGCAACCGTGGCTTCGTTCCCGCAGAAGTAAGCAAGGAAGATTCGCCGCCCGTCGCCGCCTGATCGATCCGTCCCCCTGGGGCGTCCGCCCCGCGGCTTCAAGCGACAGCACTATTTGCAGTTCAGAACATCTTCCTATATTGAACAAAGCCACTGCGCTCGCTCACCCGGTCATAGAGCCGCATGGCCGTGAGGTTTGATTCATGTGTCAGCCAATACACTCGTGAACAGCCTGCCTGCTCTGCTTCCACGTAGACGTGTTCAATAAGCGCGCGTCCTATGCCGCCTCCGCGGCTCTCTTCGTCAACAAAGAGATCTTGTAGATAGCAGTAGTCGCCTGTTGTCCAATTAGAACGGTGGAATATCCAATGCACAAATCCTAAGATCCGCTGCCCGTCGGTAGCGAACGCTCCAAACATTGGCTCTTCGGGATCCAACATTCGTGAAACGCTGACCCGGCTAACTTCATCCGCAATGGCTGCTTTGTAAAATTCCTGGTAAGCTCTCCACAGCGCTAGCCAGCCATCGAAATCAGGTTCAGAAAACGGGCGCACGAAGATAGGCATATCTGAGGAACACTCATTGTATTAGCCGCGAGGAATCGATGAGCACACTGCGTTGTGCGTCCTTCCTTCCGTCGCTTGCATATACTCAATTGCATGTTCGGCGGCATTGAAGCGGGTGGGACAAAATTTATTTGCGGGTTCGGTACCTCGCCCGAAGACCTGAGAACCTCCAGCTTTCCAACTTCTTCGCCCGACGTCACCCTGGAGCAGGTGATCCGCTTCTTTCACGATGCGAACGTTCCTCTAGACGCACTAGGAATCGGTTCGTTCGGTCCGATCGACCTCCATCGCAACTCACCCACCTATGGCCGCATCACGTCCACTCCCAAGCCTGGGTGGGCGAACTTCGATCTCGTTGGCGCAGTCAAGAGCGAACTCAAACTGCCCGTTGCGTTCGATACCGATGTCAACGCCGCGCTGCTCGGTGAAGCTCGCTGGGGCGCCGCTCGCGGCTTGTCCGATGCGATCTACCTCACCATTGGCACCGGCATCGGCGGTGGCGCGATGGTGCGCGGTCAAGTGGCGCATGGGCTCGTCCATCCCGAGATGGGACATCTCCGCATCCCGCACGACTTCGTCCGCGACCCGTTCCCCGGCGCGTGCCCGTACCACGGCGATTGCCTGGAAGGTCTTGCTGCCGGCCCAGCTATACAGTCGCGCTGGGGCGCTGTCGCCACCACCTTGCCGCCCGACCATCCTGCGTGGGCTCTCGAAGCGCAGTACCTTGCCTATGCACTGAACAATCTCGCCGTCACCCTGTCGCCGCAACGCATCCTCCTCGGCGGTGGCGTCATGCAGCAGTCGCATCTCTTCACCATGATCCGCAAACAATTCGCGCAACTGCTCAACGGCTACGTCCAAAACTCGGAACTTACTGATCATCTCGATCGCTTCATCCAGCCGCCGCAGTTGGGCGGGCGAGCCGGCATTCTCGGCGCCCTCGTTATTGCGGAAAGCGCTCAATGAAGGTCACCAGTACGCTTCTCAAAAGCACGGTCGTTGCCGCGCTCGGCGGGCTCCTCTTTGGCTTCGATACCGCCGTTATCGCGGGCGCCACCGCCGGGCTGACCAGGACTTTCTCGCTCAACCCTAGGACTCTAGGTGGACCGTCGCCATCGCCCTGGTAGGCACCGTTATCGGCGCTCTCGTAGCCGGTATTCCTGGCGACCGCTACGGCCGGCGCGACAGCCTCCGTGGCCTCGCCGTCCTCTATTTGCTCTCCGCCGCTGGTTGCGCCTTCGCCTGGGATTGGTACTCGCTCGTTTTCTTCCGCTTCATCGGCGGACTCGCCATCGGCGGCTCGTCCGTCCTCGGCCCCATGTACATTGCCGAGATCGCACCTGCTAAACTCCGCGGTCGCTTAGTCGGCTTCTTCCAGTTCAACGTCGTCGCCGGCATTCTCGTCGCGTATCTCTCCAATTACCTGATCGGCCGTGCCGATTTCGGGGCGAGCGAGTGGCGCTGGATGCTCGGTGTCTCTGGCATCCCCGCGCTCTTCTTCTTCGTTATGCTCTTCACCATCCCGCGCAGCCCGCGCTGGCTGGTCCAGAAATCGCGCTTGCCTGAAGCTCGTTCCGTCCACGTACTAATAGGTGAAGAAAATCCGGATCGCGAGCTCTCCGACATCGTTCACTCGATCGACGTGGAACACGGCCATGGCCAGGAACCGCTCTTCCAGTGGAAATACCGCTATCCGATCTTCCTCGCGGTTTCGATCGGCCTGTTCAACCAGCTCTCCGGTATAAACGCCATCCTCTATTACCTCAACGACATCTTCGCTCGCGCCGGCTTCAGCAAAGTATCAGGCGACCTGCAAGCTGTCTCCATCGGCTTTACTAACCTCGTCGCCGTCATCATCGCGATGTCGATCATCGACCGCGTGGGCCGTAAAACCCTGCTGCTCATTGGCTCGGTCGGATGCGCCATGTGTCTGGCCGGCGTGGCCGCGGTCTTTTTCAGCGCCGCTCATGAGAACCTGCTCGTCTGGCTGCTCGTCGGCTTCATCGCTTTCTTCTCGTTCTCGCAAGGCGCTGTCATCTGGGTCTTCATTAGCGAGGTGTTTCCCACTCAGGTCAGAGCCAAAGGTCAGAGCCTTGGCAGCTTCTCTCATTGGTTCATGAATGCGCTCATCGCCTTTGCGTTCCCGCAAGTCGCCAATTACTCCCGCGGCACGCCCTTTGTCTTTTTTTCCGCCATGATGGTTCTCCAGTTCTTCGTCGTGCTGTTCATTTATCCGGAGACCAAGGGAGTCGCTCTCGAAGACATGCAGAAGAAGCTGGGAATCGCTTGACCGGCTCGGTGCGTGTTCGTCAGGCGGCAGCCCAGGGCCATTCTCGCAAGCCCTTCGCCCGCCACAGATACGCGCCGATCCCGAACCCGAGCAGCGCCAGCCCGCTCAGAATGTACTCTTTCTCGCTCGACCCGAGGATGTACAACCAGCCTGTCAGCGCCACCAGAACCGGAACCGGATAAAGTGGCATCGAGAACGGCCGCGCGATTTGCTTGCGCATCCGCCGGATCAAAATCACTGCCACACACTGGGCCGCAAACTGCGTCAGGATCTGCAGGATGATCAGCTCTTTAATTAACTGCTCCAAACTCAACAGGCACGCTGCGGCCGAGAGCACGCCCATGAAGATTACCGAGAACGCCGGAAAGTGCCCGGTCGGGTGCACCCTGGCAAACGCCCGGAAGAACCGGCCTTCGGTCGCGGCTGCAAACGGGACGCGGGTGTAGCCGAGCAGCACGCAGAACACGGATGCAAATGCAACCCACAGAATCAGCACCGTCATCGCCGAAGCCGCCTTGGCCCCGTACAGCTTCGCCATAAAATCGGAGACAATCGCCTGCGAGCCCGCGGCCTGCTCCCACGGAACCACGCCAATGATCGAAAGGCTCATCGCCATGTACAGCACCGCGAGAATGCCGATCGAATACAGAATGCTGCGCGGGATCGTCGTCGTGGGATTCTTGATCTCGCCTCCGATCAGGCACACCGTGAAATATCCGCTGTAGTCGTACATGCTGATGAGCGTTGCTCCGCCTAGTCCGATGAAGAAGGGCTTTGAAAGATGGAACGCTCCGGGCGGAAAGCGAAACGCGAGCTTCGCTTGAAAGTGCCAGAAGCCGCCCCAGATGATAATCGCCATCGCGAGCATCAACCCGATCCAAAGGATCGTTGAGATCTTGCCGATCGATCGTATGTTCCGGTAGAGCAGTGCGGTCGCCGCCAGGCAGACTGCCATTGCCAGCAGCTTATGTTCCAGGCCTGTCATGGCTGGATACAAATAACGCGCGTAGTCCGCAAACCCGACGCCGCCTGAGGCAGCTGTCAAAGGAGCCGCCAGCATCACTTGCCAGAGAAACAGAAAGCCCATCAGCCGCCCGAGCGAATGCGGTCCGAATGCCTGCTGCAGATACTCATACGAGCCGCCCGTGCCCGGCATAGCTGCGCCCAGTTCGGCCCACACCAGACCGTCGCAGATTGCAATCGCCGCGCCCAGCACCCATCCGGCGAGCGCTTGCGGGCCGTGCATCGTCGAGAGGATCAGCGGAATCGTCAGGAACGGCCCTACGCCGACCATCTGCAGCATGTTTGCCGCCATCGCGGGAAACAGCCCCATGCCTCGCTCGAGACTGGGTTTATGACTAGGTTCAAGACCTGCTGGAGTACTCGCTTGCGGCGGCTCGGGTGCGCGCAATCATTCGCTCGAGCTACCCGGCTTGATCGGCTTCATCGCTACTTCTTTGAAGAACACGATGTCGTGGTCGCCGTGATTTTGCAAGCCGAAATATCCGCGATCCGGTCTTCGGCCCCGCTCCGGTTCGAAGCTCAGCTTCTTGGGAGGCACGGGATTGCCTTCCGTGTAGTCGGTCACCTTCTCGCCGTTCACTGCCACGATCGTGTGCGGACCGTCGAGCGTGATCTCCATCGTGTTCCATTGCGGACCCGGCTTGCCGGGCTTCGCGAGTGGCTTGGTCAGCGAGTAGAGAGTTCCGGTCACGTGATACTCATCCTCTCCACCCGCTTCCGGATGGTTGTCGATCTGCACCTCGTAGCCTTTATTCACCGGCATCCACGGCTCTGTCGGCGCGCTCGGTATGCGGATCAAAACACCGGAGTTGTCGTTTTCATCGCGCATTCTGTACACGACCTTGATCACGCAATCGCCGACTTTTCCGCCCGTCCAGTACGTCAGACCCATTCCGCCGTGTGTGTGGATCACACCGTCTTCCACCGTCAAGCCTCCCGGTCCGACATGCTGCCAGCCCGTCAGGTCTTTCCCGTTGAACAACTGCTTCCATTCGCCCGTGGTATCGGCCGCTGCAAATATACTTGCCGCTGCTGCGATCATCAGAACTGCCGTGCGCATATATGGGAAGCCTACAACATTAGCTTGCAGTTTAGAAAGTGAACCGCAGCTGCAGATCAAGCCGTCGCTGATTGCTTGCCGTGGCCTCCGCTCCAAAGCCGCCCGTGATACCCGTCGACTCGAGAAAGTACGGCGAGGTCAGGGCGCCGTTCGGAGTATTCAAATTCTCGTGGTTCAGAATATTTCTCGCATTCACGCCGAGCGTCAGGTTGTAGCGGTGCTCGGAGCTTTCGCCCGGTCCGCCAAATCCGCGGCCGCCACCTCCGCCGGCCCGCGCACCACCCGAAGGTCCTTTGAATTTAGTTGTGCCGAAGCCCCATGTCTTGCTGACACGCAGGTTCAGCCCAATGTAGCCAGGCGCAGTCGCAATGTTGCGCTGAATTATGTTCGAAGTGCCCGGAGGCGCCACGATCGGGTCCGGGTTCAGATACCCGAACGGCGAGTTGTACGGCGTCAAGGTATCCACCACCTCCGGTCGCGCGGTCGGCGTGCCATTGCCTTGCAGAAACAGATCTGTTCCCGAAGTGATGTTGTACGGAATGCCGGTGTGTGCTACCAGGAAGGGCGAAAACCGCAATCCCCAGCGAGTCGAGATGGAGCCGCCAAGAAACAGGCTGTGGCTGATATTGAGCGACGATCTGCCCCAATCAGCTGCAAAGTTGTACGGGTTTGCGGGCAGAGTAGACAACCCGTCCGTATCGCTGTGCGCGTTCGTATAGCTATACCGGCTGAACAGCGTGAACCGCTTGCCCACTTGGCTATTCAGCCCGACCATCACTTGCGTCTGTTTGAAGATGCCATCCGATTCGAAGTTATAAATGTCGCCCACGTTGCCATATGGCCGCAGCGCCGCGCTCGACCCGCCCGAGGCTCCCGGCGGCAGCAGGCCCGGTATCGGATACGGAGCATTGATGTCGGCCGTCCGCAGTTCGTGCGTACCGCGCGAATTCACAAAATTCGCGTTCACCGTGGTGTGGCTAAAAAGCTGGCGCTCCACCGAGACCGCGGTCTGCATCAGGCGCGGCGCTTTCAGCGTTTGGTCAATCTGATATCGCTGCGCGCTGTTGCTGGTTGCCGCGGCAAGATCCGCAGCGGGAACAGGCGTATCGAACAGCAAATCGTAACTCGCGGGATTGTTCAATACGTAAGCCGTCTGACCTCCTGCCTGCTGGTTGTAGCGATACGCGGTCGAGACGTTCGTGATCGAGAAACGTTCATAGAAATAGCCCCATCCCGCGCGAATCACAGTCTTCGAACGGCCATTCGGCCCTTTCGCATCAGGCGACCAGGCCAAGCCCACTCTTGGCGCCCAGTCGTTCTTGTCGTTAATGTTGGTCTGCGATTCCCAGCGCAAGCCGAAGTTCAAAGTCAGGTTGGGCCGCACGCGCCAGTCGTCCTGAATGAACGGCCCGAAATCGAGTTGGTAGAAGCTCAACAGTGGATTGCCCGCGTTCACCGTGTATTTGGAAGGCCCGTAGCCGTACTGCTGAGTGACTGCCTGGCTCGAAACGCCGCTTTCGAGCAAACGCACAGTAGTGAGATATTGCTGAATTGAACTAAGCTGTGCCGATTGTCCGGTGGGAGCTAGATCAGGCCCGAGTACTGGGAACATTCCGCCTAGAAAAAAGTAGGTGCCGTTGAAACCCTTCGGGCTCGAATCCGAAAGATTGTCTGTTCTGACGCGAACGCCGAATTTTATTGCGTGGGCGCCCAACGCCAGAGACGTGTAGTTCTGCAGCTCAAAGCTGTTTTGCGTGTCATAGCTATCGCCGAAACCCGCGGCACTGTATCCCGAACCACCGCCGGTGAAGGACTGCGAAACAGATAGCTTGGGGAGGGTGCTTGAGCTATTCTGCGTTACACTTTCCCGCTCAAACTGGAAGCGGGTCTCATTGATCGCTTTCGGGCTGAGCACCGCTGTAGCGATCGCGTGAAACGTTTGCTCGACGTCTGACGAACCGTAGCCGGTGCTCGGGTACGTGATGTTGCCGATCGTCGTCTGCGGCAGATTGAAAGAACCGATGCCGGTCACGATTCTTTCGCTATCGAGATATCCGTAGCGGAAGCTCAACGTGTTGTTCGTTCCTAGCTGGTAGTCAATGCGCGGACTGACCGTCGTGCGGCGCTGCGGCGTTGCGTAGTAGTTCTGATAAGAAAACTGATTTAGAAAATCAGCGGTAGGGATCGTTGCCGTAATGATGCCGTTGTCGTCGATGTTGCGGCGCTCCGTATCGATGAAGAAGCTGCCTTTCTTCGTCAGAGGCCCGCTCACATTGCCGCCGAATAGCTGGGTGCGGAAGGGAGGATTTTCCGATAGAAACGGATTGCGCGAGTTCCAGACGCTGTCGCTCACGTTGTAATAACCCTGGCCGTGAAACTTATCCGAGCCGGGTTTGGTAAAGATTTGAATCCGGCCGTATCCGAGCTTGTCGAACTCGGCTGAGAACGGATTCGAGTTGATTCGAATCTCACGAATCGACTCTTTCGGCGGGAGCCGTCCCCCGGTGAAGCCGTCGATGTAAATTTGGTTGCCGCCCGGGCCGGCTGAAGGCCCCGCCAGCGCCGTCAAGTCGGCCTGCAGATCGTCCGGGTCGTCGGGTAGCGCATCCAAATCTTCGGGTTTAAGAACCAGCGCACTCGCGTTGTTTGCGGCTTCCGTGCTGACCGTGTTCGTGCTCGTGTCGGTGACGGTCACTTCCTGTTTCTGAGTCTGTACCGTCATCACTACATTCGCAATCGCGGCCTGTCCGGGCGCGACGCTAACGGCCAGAGGCGCTTGTTGCTGCAAGCCAGTGAAGACGACGGAGATGCTGTATGTGCCGGAAGCGATTCCGCGGAATACGTAGCCGCCGTCCGCGCCGGACTTGACCGTCTGGCTTTCGTTCGCTGCATCGGACAACGTGACTGTCGCTCCGGGGATGATGCCGCCGGTGCCGTCTTTCACGGTGCCTCGAACGACTCCGATTGAGGACTTTTGTGCTGGGGCAAGGCTAGTAAGAAACACTGCTATCGCAGCGATACGAAGGACGTATAAACTCATGGAACTCTCTTTAGAAATTTTTTCGACACAGGTTATTGCGGAGCAGTCATCTCGCCCAAGCCCCAATCACCGCCTAGAGCTTGCCCCCGTTGACGAGCGGGAGCGGATTGCAGAATCGGCTCGACTCCGGCTATGACGTGCGTCGCGACCAGCTGGCTGTCATCCGGGCCCGTCGCAACGCCCGAAACAACCACCGCGTCGCCCGGTTTCAGGTCCGCGACGGTGATCTTCGGAAGCCGCTCGATCATCTGGGACATATCGCCGCTCCGTGGGCCGTGCATGGAACCATCAGGCGGCCCGGCAGCAGCGCCACCGCTCGTTCTGCGCGCGAGACCCGCCGCAAATTCTGGAGGAATCTTCTGGATGCTGGAAGTCGCATTGAGCACAACGTTCACCTGCTTTTTGGAAGCAAGATCTTTGATTGCGAGCTGCGTCCCTTCCGGTCCAATCGAGACGATCGTTCCACTCAGAGTTCGAAACGCGCCGGAGTAGATTCTCTTCGCGGTGAGCGTTGTGCCGTCAGCGTTCTTATCGCCGATCACCCGAACTTGATCGCCTGGTTCGATCTGGGACAGTGAGGAGGTCGCAGGCGTTGCCGGGGAGTCCGGCGAGTAGCGCGTGAATTCCGTTTGCGGCGAAACATCCAGAACGACGGGTTTCGGTCCTGCGGGAGTACGCTGCGTGATGGTGATTTTCTGGGCGGCCGCATCCACCGCGCTGACCACTCCCGCCGTTGCGGTCTGCCATTCCGCTGCCTGCGCCTGATGCGCCACCTGCAGCTCGCGGGCCGACATCAGCACAACGCTGCGCGCAGCGATCTTGCCCGGATCGTCCGCCGGCTTTGAGCCGCGTACATCGACCCGATCGCCCGTTGCCAGCTCATCCGAAGTAATACGCGTAGCACTCTTCAGATCCTTTGCGCCCGGCGCTACTTTGAGGAGCGTCTTCATGTTCGCAACCAGAATGACTGTTTCCGTGCCGGATTTATCATCCTTAACTGTGATGGTGCGCGCCGCAGTGTCTATCGCGCTGATCGTTCCGATTACATGTTCGGTTGGCTTTGTGCCCGGGGTTGGCGTCTCTTGCCTTGCCTGGAGTGAGGAGGCGGCGAGCGCCGCAACGAGACACGTTACGGCAAACAGGAATGTGCGGTTCTTTTGCAAACAGTGTTCCTCTGTGCTTCACAGAATGGGCGTTTTGGAGTGGCCGGATGTTACGCGGGCGGGGCACAAAAGAAAAGAGGCGCAACCGGCAAGCTTGCTCGATCGCGCCTGACGAAAGCGACAGTGTTTTGGGTTAAGCAGCGTTGACGAGCAGGTCGTCGAAAGCTTCCTCGCCTGCAGCCTGGAGCCGGTCAGCTTGTTCCTGGCACTGGATGCAGTAAGGCGCCCACGGCACGGCTGCGACCCGTTTGGGACTGATTTCCTCTTCACAGTGAAGACAGGCTCCAAACGAACCATCCTCAATGCGCCGAAGAGCTGAACGAACGTTGCGCAGCAGATTTGACTCGCGATCCAAATTCCGGATTGCCAGCTCGCGCTCGGAGGCATGCTGCACCTCGTCTAATGCGTCCGCACTTTTTTCAATCGTGATGGCGTCGCGGTTGCGCACGATCTGCTCTAATTCGTCCTGCTTGGTTTCCAGGATCGTTTTATATTTGTTCATTTCAGTCTTCGTCATTTCTCTTTCTCCTTCTAACTCACTAGCTTTATCCTTCTATCGATAATTTGAGGCTGTCGAGCTATCCGCTTAGACGTATCAATCTCCGGAAAGGTTCATGCCGGTACAAGAATTTCAGCCGCATACCAGCGACCGGATCTCAGTACCATCGGCGGAACCGCGCGTGAGCTTGGACGTCTTCTGCAGGGCTCGATCCGCTTACAAAATAAGCAGGCCAGTTACACTGCGAGCCTAAATCCGTCCCCTTCCGACAAGCCAACGCTTTTCGCGTCTCCGAATCATAACACGGGACGTGAGCAATTTCGGCACCATCCCGTGATCGAGCTTTTACCCATACTTTTCAAAGCTTCTGATGTGATAAGGTCACGGCGCACGAGAAAAATCTCAGGGTGTACAGGAAATAAAGACAGGGAAGAAAGTAAGAGACGGAAGATGAACTCTGGATGCCGAATCGAGAGCAGGCCCGTTCACCTAAATCGCCGGTCCTTTGCCGCCCTAGTTTACGCGGACCCGGTACTTTTCCTTGAGTACCAGTTCATCGAAGATAGCCAAGACCCTTTTGCGATACGTGTACATCTGGCGGAGCGAATCTTTGAAGCCCTCTTCGTATCGGCGCGGCTGAAGCCATTTATTTAGCAGCGGACGTGGGACATCAATGTCCTTACGGAGATCTTCGGCTGAGTGCCCGCGCAAGAAGAGGCCGTAGAATATGGCAGCTTCGCGTTGCGGAGCAAGCGGATCCAGATCTTCGCGGCCGATCATACGGGTGTTGCTAAATCCGTATAGTACAACAAAAAACGGACTTCTTAAACCTCCTAAATGTTCAGTCTAACAACGCTGTCAAGTTCTCAGCCGGAAGACGCGAACAGCAGAAAACCGCCTGTCTCCCGAGCCTTCGTCCGCGCGACTGGCTATTTTGCTCGCCGGATTTGAGGTACGATTTTTTCAACAGGAGCAAACGTGGAGCGCGGCAAGCGAATTCTGGACGAAGCCAAGCTGAATGGTCACGTCATTGTGGAAGAGCTCATGCGAAATATGGAGCTCGGCCAATTTGAAATGGCTTTTACGGTGTTGCTGCCGTGCGTGTTCACGATTTATCTTCATCCGGACGACTACTCCCGGCTGAGCGGCGTTTTTGATCTGGTGATTGAGGATGCCCGGCGAGTGCTGCGAACCCGGGTGGCGGACCTGAACAAGGCAACTCCCGCGCTCGGATTACGCAAGCGTTCAAAGGGAAAAGAGTATAAGATTGCCTGCCGCGAGTGGGAGCTCGATTTCCTTCCCGAAGCGGAGGTTCCGCCCGGGGATGTGGAGATTCATTCCGAGTTAAACGAGGCTGCTCCGATCGGCTTTCGAGGCACGCGGACGACGCTCATCGGCCGGGAGCCCTCCGTCACTAAGCGCACCGGCAGCTCCGGAGATGTTCAGCGCGATGCTTCAGAAACGATCTATGCGGCGATCAGCTACCAAGATGACGGCGGCCCGCAGACGTACTTCGTTACCGGAAACAATGTGCGTATCGGGCGGGGCGGGGAGGAGCAGCCGGTCGAATTGGCGCTGCGCTCGACTGATGAGATTTCGCGGCAGCACCTGCTGATCCGGCGCGATCCGGCGACGGGCGCATTTTCGGTGCTGGATGCGAGCACGAATGGTACCTGGGTGAATGGAAAACGTCTGCGCAAGGGAGCGGAAGACGTGCTTCCCAAGCGGGCGCAGATCGGCCTCGGGGAAGCGCTTACGTTGCTGTTTGAAGTACGAGCATGAAGTTCCTGTACGTCGCGCACATCCCGTTTGTCTTGTTATTCAGTCTCTTTGTCGCGGGATTTGCCTGGGTGAACTGGCGCAAGCGGGATTGAATGAACACCCTGACAGCCTTACGCGCCGGGTCGGCTACGCATGCGGGCCGGTTGCGAAGCGGCAATGAAGATCGCGTTTTCGCGGATGCAGGGAGCGGTGTGTTTCTGGTGGTAGACGGGATGGGTGGTCACGCCGCTGGCGGAACCGCAGCCGATATTGCGGTCGCGGCTGTTCGCGAGCAACTTCGTGAAGCAGGCAGCGGCAACGAAATGCGAGTGCGCCGTGCAATCGCCGCTGCAAATAATCGCATTCTGGAGGCAGCGCAAACGCGCCCCGAGTGGCAGGGGATGGCATGCGTGCTGACGCTGGCGCTGGTCGAAGACAACCAGCTGTACTGGGACCATGTCGGCGATTCCCGGCTGTATCTTTTCTCCGAAGGAACGCTCCGCAAGTTGACACCGGACCACTCGCCGGTCGGCGAAAAAGAAGATCGGGGAGAACTGGACGAGCGCGAGGCGATGCGGCATCCTCTTCGGAACCGCGTGTCGCGTGACGTGGGTCTGGCGTTTCGCACAGCCGACGATCCGGACTTTATCGAAACAGCGAGCCTGCCGTTTCCATCCGAGGCTGCTCTCCTGCTGTGCAGCGATGGCTTGAGCGACTCGCTGACCGCGCGTCAGATTACTTCGGTGCTCGAGGAGTTTAGCGGGGATCCAGATCGAACGGCGAGCCAGCTTGTGGAAGCGGCGAACGAACAGCGCGGAGCCGATAACGTGAGCGTGATCCTGGTTGCCGGAGCGGACTTTGAAAGGCGGCACCGGGAGAGGCTGGACCAGCTGCGGGAACGTCACGGCATCACGCGCGTCCGGGCCAAGTCTGATCGCGTCCGTTTGAGAAGCAGATACATCTGGCTGCTGATTGGACTCGTTTGCGGCCTGCTGCTTGCTTTCGCTTGGGCGAGAAGAGCCGATCTGAAGAGTGCGGTCAGCAGTTTCGCGGTTCATAATAAGGTTGGCGACGGACGCCGATAACGAGGGCTCCTACAAGTGATTGACCGTCACAGATTCGGCAGGTTCGAGATCATCCGCCGGCTGAGCCGCAGCATGACGGATGTTTACCTGGTGCACGATCCTCAGTTCGGGCGTACGGTCGTTCTGAAAATTATTGAGCACGCAAACGACGAATCCGTCCGGCTGGCGATTGAGGCGGAGAGCCGCGGCGCGCGCATTCAGCAACAACTTCGCAAGCGCAGCCCGCAGATTCTCGAGGTTTATGAGACCGGCGAGCAAGATGGCTGCTTTTTCGTGGCGCTGGAGTACTTTCCTGGCGGAACTCTCGCGGAGATTTTGAAAGCCGAACGCCAGCTTTCACCGAAGCGCGCTGCAGGGTACGCGATTGCGGTTTGCCGCCAGCTGCGCACTCTGCATGGCTTTACGGGCGATGCCGGCGGGCAGAAGACCGCGATTGTCCACGGAGACATCAAGCCCTCGAACATTCAGATAGGAGTACGAGACGAACTCAGGCTGCTCGACTTCGGGATTGCCAAGTTCATCCGGCCGGGCCACGACTTGACTCGCCACCAACTCGGGAGCCCGAGCTATTGTTCGCCTGAGCGGCTGCGGGATTCCCGGGTCGATGTGCATGCTGACCTTTGGGGTTTGGGCGTCACGCTGTACGAGATGCTTGCCGGTATTCCGCCGTTTCAGGCGCAAGATACCAGACAGCTCGAGAAGCTGATTCAGGCGCGCAGGCCGCCTCTTCGTTTGCCGGATAGCTGTCCTGCTGAATTGAGAGCCATTGTCGCTAAGGCGCTCGCGGGAGAGCAGAAGCAGCGGTATCAAACGGCGGAGACTTTTGAAAAAGAACTCGAGAGCTATCTGACAGGGGGCGCGAAGATCGATCGAGCTTCGCTTCTGAAGGCAAACGAGACGGCGACGAGAGCCGTTCCAGAGACCCACACGAGTGGAGGCAAGAGCGGTGCGTCACTACCTCCGCCCCGGCGACCTGCGCACGACCTTTCAAACGTTGCGATCGCTTTGCTCGCAGGCGTGCTGGCCGGCTTGGTCCTGTTTGTTTCAATCTCTTATTACTCGCGCCTGAGCGGGATGCGCCGCGTTTTGAGCCAAAACAAAAATTACGCGAGCTTACCTCCTTCGACTCTGGCGGAAGACTGGCAACTCTATCAAACGATTGCGCACCAGAGTGACTGGGAACGTGCTTTGATGCCGGCGAGACCAGGCGTGGACGCGTTTCATAAGAGCCTGTTGACGTCCGCGGAGAGCCTGATCGGCAAATATCGCCGGAGCCCCGGGGACCAACTTGCGTTTAACTGGTCGCGAGTGCGGGTGCTGCTGCTGTATGTTCGCGAGATGGATCCCAACAACCGGAGAGCGGAAGGGGAACTCCATTTATGTGACGGGTATCTGGCGTTACAACACTCTCAGCTGCCGAACGTGCCGGAAGCAGCGCGGGACTTCAGGCGCGCGGCAACACTGCTCGCTCACTCGCCTGATCCTCATCTGGCACTGGCTCGGGTGTATGCCTCGGATCTACACAATGTAGGAGCGGCACTCGCAGAGTTCCAGCAGGCGGAGCGCCGCGGTTACCGGCTTGGTGCGCGCGACCATCAACAGCAGGCCGATGCCTACCTGTTCCGGGCGGAATACGAGTTGAATCGAGCCAAGCAAGTTTCGAAGGGCGTGAAGCCGGATACCGCTGACTGGTTGCGTCAATCGCGCAGCGACTTCGAACAGGCGCGCAGCTTATACGAGCCGATCGCTTCTTACTCGCACGCCGGCGTGCGCCTCGAACGGATCAATGCTGATCTGGACGAGCAGGTGAAATGGGAAACTGCGGTCGAAGCGGCGCGTCCAAAGCCTCATATGGTTCTGCTGAAGATGCGCTATCTTAATCGGCCCGGTTTATCGATCGCGATAGCAAAGCGATGGCGGTGACAAAGCGATGGCGGTAGATAGGCCATGGCCGTAACCAGGCGAGGAGAAAACGCACTCGCGCTGCAGCTGGAGCTCATCAAGGGCTCGGAAGCATCCGAACGGAGATGGGAATTCCGCTGGCTGGCCGGCGCATCGCTGCTCGTTGCACTGGGACTCGCCCTTGTGTTCTTTGCTAAGACGCAGGAATTCCCGGGCATTCGGGCGCGACTTGCATCGGGTGAGTTGCTGAACTTGAACGCGGCGCACGAGCCGGCGGATTGGGCGGCGTTTGCAGGAACCGTTGGCGACACACACTATGCGGCAGAAGATGGGCAGCGGCTGGCGGCCTTTCTCGAACGAACCAAGCCGCTGGCGAACGTGGGTGCACTAAACCGGCTACGGGTGAGCCGAGCGGAACTCGAAACCGATCCACGCTGGAGCGCGTGGCGTACGAAAGCTTCGGCGAATGGCACGGGTTTAGCCAAGAATGTTCCAGTCACTATTCCGCTGTTCTCTTTAGCGCGGATAAAACAGCGGCTGGTGGTTCGCACACCGGAACAGTTTGACGGGACGTTTGCGGGCTGGATCTTAGCGTACCTCTTAGCGTTTTGGATTGTGCATTTCGCGTGGCGAGGGCTGAAGTCCCGGGGCGATGGCGCCATTCTGCCGGCTTTGCAATTGTTGACTGGCATTGGCTTGATCTTGATGGTGAGTATTCGCGATCCGCTGCGGGACACACTCGAATTTCGCAAGTTCGTTTGGGGCGCGATCGGGGGATGCGCCATTCTGCTGCTGCCGCTTCTCAAAACATTTCAGACCCGGAACTTCGCGCGTTGGGTGTATACGCCGCTCTTCGTGGCGCTGGCATTGTTCGTCGCTCTGCTGCGATTTGGATCGGGGCCAACGGGGAGCGATGCGCGCGTGAATCTCGGCCCGTTTCAACCGGTTGAAGCGATCAAAATTCTGATCGTCTTCTTTCTGGCTGGGTATTTTGCGCACCATTGGAACAGGCTGCGGGATCTCCATCAGAAGCGCGGCGTACCCGGCTGGCTCAGGTGGCTTGAACTGCCTCGCGTGATGCATACGCTGCCCGTTATGTACGCTGTCGCATGCGCTCTGGTGATGTTTTTCGTCCTGAAGGACATGGGGCCGGCGCTGGTTACGGGCATGCTGTTCCTGACTGTCTTCGCCGTGGCTCGCCGGCGCGTTGGACTGGCACTGCTCGGCTTAGCGCTGCTCGTAGGGGGCGTGTCGCTTGGGTATCATTTCGGCGCTCCGCATACAGTTGTCGAGCGGGTTTCGATGTGGCTCTCGCCGTGGGACAACGAGGTGCGCGGCGGTGATCAGCTGGCGCACTCGCTTTGGGCGCTTGCGACGGGAGGGCCTTGGGGCTCGGGCCCGGGCTGGGGCGATCCCGACGTGATCCCGGCTGGCCATACAGATTTGATTCTGCCCTCGATCGCGGAGGAATGGGGACTTCCAGGGGTGGCGAGCGTCTGCGTTCTGTTCGCCTTTCTGGTAGCCCGCGCGTTTCGAATTGCGCTGCGCGCCCCGGATGAATACGCGTTTTTTCTGGCAACGGGGTTAGGAACTCTGATCGCGCTCGAGATGCTGCTGATCTCGGGCGGAGCGTTGGGCGCGATTCCGCTGTCCGGGGTGGTCTCGCCGTTTCTGAGCTCCGGCAACACCGCGATGCTCTCGAACTTTTTGATTTTCGCGGTGCTGCTCGGCATTTCGAATCAGAGCGCGCGTATGGCGTACTCGCCGGGTGAAGAGGGCGCGGCGGCTCGCTTCGACCCGATCTTTGGAAAGCCCTTGCGCATAGCGGCTCGCGTTTTTGGCGCGTGCGCGCTGTTGCTGCTCGGGCGCGCCGCGTCGGTCGAGATCTGGCACGACAAAGACTTAATCGCGAAAGATGCGCTGGTGTATACAGCTGATGGCGTGAAGCGTCCGCAGCACAACCCCCGGCTGAGTCTGCTCGCGGCCATGATTCCGCGCGGCAAAATCTATGACCGGAACGGCGTACTTCTTGCCACCAGCAATTGGACAGAGTTTCAGCGGCATCGAAGCGAGTACGATGCACTCGGCGTGTCTGTCGAAAAAGAATCGCCGGCCGATACGCGGCATTATCCATTCGGTCCCGCGACGGTACACCTGCTCGGAGATCTGCGGACGGGCGAGCGCTTTCACGCGACCAACGCATCGCTGGTCGAGCACGACTCAAATCGCAAACTGCAAGGCTACCGCGATTACCGGGAATTGGCGGCGGTGGTGCGCTACCGGCATCAGCTCGATAACCCGCAGCTGGGAGCTTTGCTCAAGCGCGACCGTGATGTGCGGACAACGATCGACATCCGGTTACAGCTGAAATTAGCCGCGATTATGAGGGCTCATCTGAAGCGTGATTCGGACAAGGGCGCCGCTGTTGTGATGAATGCCGAAACGGGCGATTTGCTGGCGATGGTGAGCTGGCCACAGCCTGCCGACAATACGCCGACGTCTGATGAACTGCTGGACCGCGCGCGATATGGCGAGTATCCGCCTGGTTCCACGTTCAAACTCGTTACGGCAGCGGCGGCTCTGCGGCTCGATCCGCAAGCGGCCCGGAGAACATTTTCCTGTAGACGTCTCAGTGACGGCCGGGCAGGGACAGTGATTGCGGGTTGGCGGCGGCCTATTCGCGATGACGTGGGAGATCACGTGCACGGCACATTAAATATGACTCACGCGATCACGGTTTCCTGCAATGCGTACTTCGCGCAACTCGGCGTTTCGGCGGTAGGTTCAAAAGCGCTGCGCGAGACGGCTGCCCGGTTCGGTATCGATGCGGGCAGCGAAGCGCAAGTGAAACAGATGCTTCCGTTCGCGGCCTATGGCCAGGGATCGGTCGTCGCGACGCCGCTCAAGATGGAGCGGGTGGCAGCTACGATTGCGGCGGACGGGTCGATGCCGGAGGGCCGCTGGGTGTTCGATGGGAGTGATGGGAGAACACAAGCGCCCACCGAACTATTATCGGCAGAGTCGGCGGCGACGCTGGCCAATGCGATGCGGTCGGTGGTAACGAGCGGGACGGCCCGCACAGCAATGACAGGCCTAGGGATTCAAGTGGCTGGGAAGACGGGAACCGCTCAGCTCGACAGAGGACAGCCGCATTCCTGGTTTGCCGGCTTCGCGCCGTACGACGCGCTAAAGGGCGAACGTGTTTCTTTCGCGGTGATTGCCGAGCATGGCGGCTATGGTGCCAAAACCGCTGCTCCGATCGCGCGCGAACTGGTGGAAGCGGCAGTTGGGCTTGGCATCATAGGAAAGCCGGTACAAAAATAGCTGCATGGCTTTCTCCGACGTTTTCGAAAAGCTGGGACGGGCGATCTTTGAGTCGCCTTTTGAATCAAAGCGGCTGGCGCAAGATGCTCCTGAACTGGCTGAGATCCGGTTGGCCGCAATCGATGCAATCAAAGCGAAGAGCCACGGGGTTGGCGGAACGAACGTATTTCCTTATGATGTAGTGCGGGTCCACCTGCTGGGCGTGCCGGCTGAACAAGAGACGGTGTTCCAGAGCCAGTTTTTGCGAAGCTACTTTGCCGACGAGTTGAAGACAGCGCTGACGCGATCGTCGTACCGGTTTCCAGGCACGCTCGCCGTTGAGTTCACAACGACGCCGCGCTTGCCGTCGCCTGAGGAAAAATGGCTGTCGATCGAGACTCTCATGCGGCAACCCGTAGCGCGCCCGGGTCCGTCCCAAACGCGCCCGGCAATGCTGACTGTCATCAAAGGGCAAGCCAACCAGCATCAGATCTCATTAGAGAAACCACGGACTAATATCGGGCGAACGGTGGAGGTGTTTCGGGGAGCAGGGCCGTCGCGCCGCAATGACCTCGCGTTCTCGGGCGATGCGGAGGCTGATCAAAGTGTGTCGCGCGAACATGCTCACATCATTCGCGTGACTGAGTCGGGCGAATACCGGCTGTTTAACGACAGGAGTTATAAGGGGGACGGGAACTGCGGCTTATGGATTGTGCGTGAGGGATTAAGCAATCCAGTGCACCGCAGCGCCCGTGGAACACTTTTAAAAGCGGGCGACGAAATTCATCTCGGAACGGCCGTGCTTCGCTTCTGGTTTGGCGAAGAAGGATGCGAACCGGCGGCTGCAGATCCGGTCTGAGCGCGGAGATTGTGCGTCAGGCTATCGGCTACCTCAACCAGATGCTTCGGATCGTATGGGCTGGCTAAGACAGTGGCCGAAGGCAATGCTGCCTGGTTTCCCGTGGCTGCAAGCACCAGCACCCTTACATCAGGCGATTGCGAGGAGATCAGGCTGAAGAGACGGCGCTGGGCAGAAAGCGGAAGTGTGGCGCCATCCAGAACGAGCAGGTCAATCGTTTCCTCGATGAACTCGCAGACGAGCGATGCCTCCTGGGCGTTGGCGGACTGCATGACTACGAAGCCGGTTTCTTCGAGATAGCTGTTCAGAATGTGTCCCCTTTCCGCATCAAGACCAACAGTGAGAACGGTGCGGCGCTGAGAGTCCGGCACTTCGACGCCGGCGGAAGTAACGGATGCTACGGAGGGGAGCAGAACTTCGGTTGCCGATAACAGTTCCGACTCTTCAGAAGTTGTAATTGAGCCTTCGCTGACAGCGACAATCGCGTTGACGACGGTAAGGGTGAGCGGCGTGCTTTGATTATTGGACGCAAACGCCGAGGGCGAGTCCGCGCTGGGCGCGTTCCGCTGCGACTCGACCAGCAATCTTACAAACTGTTTGTCGCTGGTGCCTCGCTCGCCGGGGCCGGTGATATTGGAAGTGGAGATAATGATTTTGCCGCCGTTCGACATGGAGTGTTTGGCGCTCAAAACCAGATTTAACGCCAGCTTCTCCAGATGCAGCGAATGGTTGAGCACCAGATCCAGGTCCGCCTTCAGGTTCGTCTCGACGCAAATGGAAGGGCCGCACAGGTGGTTGTAAAGCGATTGCCTCTCGGCGAGGATTTCGTTGAGATTGATCAGTTCAGGACGTGCGCCCTGGCTGCTGCCCAGATCGACGAGCTGCCGGGCTAAGGAGACTCCAGCGCTGCTGGCCCGGCTGATGTAGCCGGCGATGTCCTTCACGAACTCCTCGTCTTCTTCCTTCTCGGCGAGTTGTTCGCTGAAGCTTGCGATGAGATCGAAAAGCCCGTAGAAGTCATTCGCGATATCGTTGGCCATTTGGCCCACGGAGAGCATTCTCTGTTCCTGCAGAATGCGCTGCTCTTCCTGACGCCGGACGGTAGCATCATGCAGCGTGACCATTGCGCCGGCTGAACGGCCCTTTGATTTGCTAACTGCGATCTGGCCGTCGACAAAGATGGAGAAGCCGCCCTTAGTTTGCAGTGTAGTGTCGCGCGGGACTAATAACGTTTTGTGGCCGGTGAGCGCGCGTAGAAGTAGCGAGTCACCGGCGCCCGAGTCGAGTCCGACGACTTCATCGAATGGCTTGTTGAGCATGTCTTTCTCCGACCATCCGGTCAGCAGTTCCGCCGCCTGATTTAAGAATTGGACCTGTCCTGCGCCGTCGGTGACGACAACGGCTTCGGCGATGGAGGCCAGAATGGTCGCGAGCAGGGCGCGGTTCTCTTCGAGCTGCCGGTCGATCTTGTGCTTGTACAGCGCCATTTCGATCGAGCTGGGGAGATTAGCGTGGTTGACTGGCTTAACGAGATAGCCAAGGGGCTCGGTGATTTTTGCCCGCTCGAGTGTATCCGCGTCGGCATGCGCAGTGAGATAAATGACGGGCAGGTGATAGCGTTCCCGGATTGTCCTGGCTGTTTCTACACCGTCGCTAGGCCCTTGGATATGGATATCCATCAGCACTAAATCGGGCATAGTTTGTTCAATCTGCTCAAATGCTTCTTGTGCGGAGGTTGCCATTCCGGGTACGGAGTAACCAGCCTTGAACAAGCTCCGCTCGATGGAATGGGCGATGAGTTGCTCGTCTTCGACGATCAGGATTTTCTTCTCAGGGAATTGGGTAGACATGCTTACGAGCTCACTTTCGGGAACACTACAGTAAAGGTGGTCCCAGAGCCGGAAGACTCGATGGTCAGATTTCCCCCAAGTTGCTTAGTCAAAAGATTGACGATGGTGACGCCGAGAGACTTTGACTTTCGCCAGTCGAAGTTTTCGGGCAGCCCGCGTCCATGATCGGAAACGGACAACTGCAACTTCTGATTGGGAACATGTTGGAGGTCGACGAAGAGGGGGCCGCCGGCGCCATCCGGATAAGCATATTTGAGAGCGTTCGTGATGAGCTCGTTGAGTATGAGCCCGCAGGGGATTGCCTGTTCGATATTCAGCTCAACCGGCTCGAGCGAGAAGCAGCCCTCGATCTGAGCTCCCTGCTGGGCATAGGATTGAATCAGATCCTCAGCCAGCGATTCGGCGTACTCGCGGAAATTGATGCGATCCATCCGTTTGTGGCCGTAGAGCCGCTCGTGAATGACCGCCATGGCCATGACGCGCCGCTCGCTTTCGCGAAGAGCGGCGACTGCTGCCTCTTCGGTAACGGCTCCTGCTTGCATATTGAGCAGGCAGGAGATGACCTGCAGGTTGTTCTTGACGCGGTGGTGCACTTCCTTGAGCAGAACCTCTTTTTCTTCGAGAGATTGCTGCAACGCTTCCTGCGCCCGCTTCTGCTCGGTGACGTCGAGCATGGTTCCCGCCAGGCACTGCCGTGATCCGTTTGAGAACTGGCCCCGGCCGTGAATGTGCCGCAACGCGCCATCCCGGCGCAAGATTCTGAACTGTAAATCGTAAAGCTGCTTCTGCAAGACTGAGCTTCTGACAGCGGAGGCCACTTTATCCCGGTCGTCGGGGTGAATCATCGACAGAAATTCTTCGTATAGAAACTTGCCTGCGAGTCCCTCTCGGCCAAAGATGCGATAGGTTTCCGGTGACCAGCTTACTGCGCCCGATTTAGTATCGAGCTCCCAACTGCCGAGCCGGGCGATCTGCTGCGCCTCTTGCAACTTCGCTTCGCTCTTTCGGATGAGCTCGGCCTCGCGCTGCTCGGTTACGTCACGGATAACAGCCAAGCGCGCGCGGTCCGACACGTTTCGCGCGGCGATCTCGACTTCAATGAGGGTGCCGTCGCGCAGGCGGTTGTGCCAGGGACCCGAGGTCCAGGACGGCCGCTGGCTGAAGTTCGTAAACTCGCGTTCGATCAGCTCGGATTCTTCAGGAATCCGAATGTCATCTTGCGTCATCGAGAGGAATTGTTCCCGTGTATAGCCGTAATGCTGCACCGCGGCTTCATTCACGTCGAGAAAACGCAATGTCCGCGGATCATAGATCCAGCAAGGAAGCGGATTGAGTTCGAAGAACTCGCGATAACGCCGTTCGGAGGCTTCGAGCTTCTGCTCAGCCTCGACACGCGCCGTTACATCGCGCATGAAGCGATAGCAACCTACTCTATCTCCCATATAGTCGTAAGCGGGGAACAAAGAGACTTGTTTATAAAAAACAGAGCCGTTTTTCCGGATCCCCCTGGCGAGTGCCTCTCCTTTGCCCGTGACCAAAAAATCTTTGTAAACCTGGATCATGAATGGCAGATCCTGCGGATAAACCGTTTTCTTCCAATCGACGCCGATGAGCTCTTCGAGAGGATAGCCAACGGTTTCGGCATACGATTTATTAGCTGCAATATAACGTCCTTCGTTATCGAGCTTCGCCCAACCGGACACGGTGTTCTCGAGGGCGTCGCTGAGTTCCTGGATCTGATGGCTGGCGCGGCGGAACTCAGAGATATCGGTCGCATGTTCGAGGAATCCGAATAAGCTGCCGTCTTCGTTGAAGATCGGCGTGACGGTCAGGCGAACGAGTACCTTCGAACCATTTTTCCGGATAAAGGTGCATTCCTGGGTCTCTTCGCCGCGTAGCAGTGCTTTGGAGAGGAACGGATTGCTGTCGTGATTGCCCCTCATGTCGAGCCGCTTGGCCAGAACTCGAGCGTCGTTTGAGTCAAGCCACAGGTCTGGAGTAGCGATGCCGATCACCTCTTCGGCGGTATAGCCGAGCAGACGTTCCGCAGCCGGATTCCAGGTAGTAACCGTGCGGTTCTGGTCAATCGAGATCAGCGCAACATGGGTGCTCTTCAGAATGGAGTTGTGGAGCTGAGTGAGCCTGGCAAGAGATCTTTCAGCCTCTATTTTTTCGGTCTGATCCCGCCGGAAGCCGATCATTCGAAAGGGTCTCTGGGCCTCATCGAATTGCAGTTGTCCGCAACTAGCCATCCAGCGGCCCGCAACCGTTTTATAGACTGTGTCGAAACTGCTTCGATTCTCTATGGACTCCTTGACGGCCAGCAAGACCTGTGCCCGCTGCTCTGGACAAATGGCCTCAAGGGCTTCGTTGAGTCTGATTTTGACGGGCGAATTATCATTCGAAACAAGGAAGTCCGACAGGTTAGAACCGATGTCTCCTTCGTTCATAGCAATGTCCCAAACCTGCATGGAGGCGGATTTCAGGGCCAGCCGGAACCGTTCTTCACTCTCTTCGAGGGCCATTTGGGTACGGCGCGCCGTCGTGACGTCGAGCGCGAGCCCGCCGAGGAGCGTCGACTGGCCGTCGGAGGAGAAGGGAAACCGTACAACCAGCCAATCGCAAACTTCGTTATTGCTGGTGGGCACTCTCTCGAGAAATTCAACAGTTTCGCCAGTGGCCTGAATTTCCGCATCGTGCTGACTGAGTTGGAGAGGTATGTGCCTCGGTTTGCCGGGAGGCACGGTCATCGATTTGTTCCAGGCGCGGTTGGAGTAGATCAGCCTCGATTCAGAATCGGTGATAAACGCCGGCAACGGGCTGTTATCCATGAAGGTGAGAAAGCGCGCTTCCGCGGCATGTAGCCGGCGCAACAGGCTGGTGGTCCAGGTATTTTCCCGATTCCACTTCCTCCAAAGAAAGACGAGTGAGACGACCGAGAATAACAGCAATCCGGCGCTCATGTATCCGGTGGTAGACCGAACAAACTCCATCTCTGCGCTTCGCTGGGCGAGGAGCCGCTGCTCCTCTTTTCGCATTTCGAGGAGGATCGGGAAGCCATGAACGAAGGGGCGACGCGCGTTCGCGAGCACAGATTTGTCTCCCGACCAAGTTTTCATCAAAGCATCGAGCGCGCTGATTCTGTTGAGCTGTTCCGGATTGTCCTCTACCAAGTACCGGAGCGCATCGAGTTGCCTTTGCGTTTCCGACAAATGCTGATCGGACCGCCAGAGCTCGGCGGGATCTTGTGTGACGCGATACGCCTGGTAAGCCGCCCCGGAATCGGCGAGTGAAGCCTCGATGGAATAGATTTGTTCGATAGCTTGGTGCGAATGGTTTCTCCACCAGCCGGTTTGCCGAAGAATTTGCAGGTTGACAAGAGAGAGAAGACTGATAACGATCATGCAGGTCAGTGACCAGAAGAGGACTCTGGCCAACCATCCGGCTTTGATGTCAGGAGAGAGCTGCGACGAACTGAAAGTACTTGCGCCGTGAGGATTACTGGCTGTTTCTTCCATTACAATTCTGAGAAGTCAATAATGAGTGTTGGTCGTTAGTTGCTTATCTCAGCAGCGGCAAGCGAGGTCGGGGTTATCTGATCGCGGTGTGAAGGAAAGAAGGCGTCATTGATGAACAAGACAGAACGCAGCCGTCGATCTCTGCTCCGGTTTGCAGCTGCCGGCGCGCTGGCGACGGCTATCCGAAGCACACCGGCAAGCGCCCAGCAAGGAGAAATGCATTCCAAGCTGCCGCGGTCGCTTGCGGGACTCCAATCGATGGCTCACGAAGCGAAGCCGATTTCACTTGACGAACGAAAGGCTCGCATTGCGAAAGCACAGCGGCTGATGACGGACAACAAGATCGATGCAATTTTGCTCGCCGGGGGTACGTCGCTGGTTTACTTTACGGGGATGCACTGGGGCAACGGCGAGCGGCTTTTTGTGACGGTGATTCCGGCAGCGGGCAAGTCCTTTTGTGTGTGTCCTTCGTTTGAGGAAGATCGCGCGCGAGAACAGTTGAACCGGGGTCCGCTCGAAAGCGCAGAAGTGCTCACCTGGCACGAGGATGAGAGCCCATACAAACTGGTGGCGGAAGGCCTTCAGGCGCTGGGCAAGTCGACCGGTGTTTTGGGGGTGGAGGAACGGACGCCGTGGGCGTTTAGCGATGCTACTGCGAAAGCGGCGCCCGCTGTTCATTTAACATCGGCGACACCGGTGACTGCCGGCTGCCGAATGATCAAGAGTGCGCACGAGCTTGACCTGATGAGTCTGGCTAACCGGGCGACGCTCAAAGTGTATGAGGCTGTCTATCGCGCTCTCGAGCCCGGCATGACGCAAGAGGATGCTGGGAAGCTGATCGACGCGGCTTACCACCGGATTGGTTTCCGCGGTGAGGCGAGCGTAGAGGTTGGGCCGGCGAGCGCGCTTCCGCACGGATCGGAAACTCCGCAAACGATTCGTGAGAACTCGCTTGTGATGATCGACGACGGCTGCCTGGTAGAGGGCTATAACTCCGATATCACTCGGACATTTGTTCTTGGAAGACCAACAGACAAGATGAAGCGCGTGTTTGACATCGTACGGCGCGCGCAAAGTGCTGCTTTGCAGGCATCGCGACCGGGTGCCGAGTGCCAGGCGGTGGACGCGGCGGCACGCAAGATTGTTGTCGCTGCCGGGTATGGTCCTGATTACAAGTTTTTCAGTCATCGCGTGGGGCACGGCATTGGAATGGACGGGCATGAGTGGCCTTACCTGGTGCGCGGAAACACGCTTCGCCTGGAGCCGAACATGACATTCAGCGACGAACCCGGCATTTATGTTCCAGGCGAATTCGGCATGCGGCTCGAAGACGACATGCACATCACGGAAGGCGGGGCGGAGCTGTTTACGCCCCAAAGCTCTTCGCTGGAGCACCCGTTTGAGTGACGGTCCGCTGCGCTGAGCTTTGGAGGCGCGGCGAAACCGATGGCGATTTCCCGAGTCCATCAAAGGTGACGGATGAAAATACTGGCGCTCAACTCCGGCAGCAATTCTCTTAAGTTCGAGATTGTGAATCTGCAGCCGGGCGACATCAACCGCGAGGGCTCAACCGAGTTTGGGCAAACTCTGTTGAGCGGCAGTTACGACAATGTCGGGAAGCAGCATGGCACGTTCTCTCTTCTTGATGGCGCGAAAGCATTGAGCAAGGAAGATCAGGACACGCGGGATTACGGGCACGCCGCAGAGCTACTTTGCGATTGGCTTAGCCGCGGCGAAGGTCGAAGGAATGGCGTTCAATCGTTCAGCGAAATTGAACGCGTGGGCCATCGTGTAGTGCATGGGGCCGACTTGTTCGATGGCCCGGCAGCGATCACCGAAGCGGTTATCCGGCAAATTGAAGAGCTCGAAGATCTCGCGCCGCTGCATAACAAGTCAGCGCTTGAAGTAATCCGGGCGGTGCGAGCCAGGATGAGAGAGAGTATGCCGATGGTGGCGTCGTTTGACACGGTTTTTCACCGGACGATACCCGATTCAGCAGCGCTGTACGCTCTTCCGCCCGATCTGGCGAAGCGCCACAAGATCCGGCGCTATGGCTTTCACGGCCTTTCGCATGGCTATCTTGTGCGTCGCTTCGCGCAGCTTACGGAAAAGGACGCGAGCCAGATGAAGCTTGTGACGATGCATCTGGAAGGCGGATCTTCTGCGGCGGCGGTACGGAACGGACAATCAGTAGATACGTCGATGGGCTTCACTCCGCTCGAGGGACTGGTGATGGGAACGAGGACGGGAGATCTGGACCCGGCAATTGTTCCTTACCTGATGCGAAAAGAGAAGATGGATCCGAAGCAGGCCGATGAGTTTCTGAATAAAGAGTGCGGATTGAAAGCGCTATCCGGGGTATCTTCGGATACCCGTGAGCTTGTGCCCAAAATGGCAGAGCCGCAAGTGGATCTGGCGATTGATATATTCTGCCATCGTGTTCGCAAATATCTAGGGGCGTACCTGGCTGTTTTAGGAGGCGCGGATGCGATTGTCCTCGGCGGGGGAATCAGTGAGAATACGCCGTTGATACGCGAGCGTATTTGCCGCGATCTTCCATGGTTTGGCATCGAATTCGATGCGGAGCGGAACGCGAAGGTGATCAATTGCGAAGGTGAGATCACCAAGCCTGGATCGCGGCTTCCGGTGTGGGTTATTCCGGCGAGAGAAAACCTGATGGTGGCGCACGAAGCCGCGCAGGTAAGCAACGATGCTTTCGAAAACAGATAAACGAATTACATGAATCGTAAAGTACTTGGACTAACTGTCATTGGCGCCGCTTGTTTGGGATGGGATCTCGTTCAACGGATCGCAACCAGGCACAACAGAGGCATAGCGAAAGGCAAACGCTTTGTCATTCTAGGCGGCGGATTTGCGGGCGTGGAGGCAAGCCGCGAACTCGAGAGGCTTCTTCCCGGAAAAGACAACGGGGAGATCGTTCTGGTAAATCAGAACGAGTATCTACTCTTCACGCCCATGTTGACGGAGGCGGTCGACGGTGAGATCAAGCCGTACCACATCATTGCGCCTTTGAAGTCGTACGCTTCGCGTACGAAGCTGGTGATCGGCGACGTGCAGCAGATCGACTTAGAAAATCGCGAGACTTCCATCAAGGGCCTGGAGCCGCAAACATTGACTGCGGACCATCTGGTGATCTGCCTGGGAGCGAGTTCGAATTTCCATCATGCGCCTGGGGTGGAGCAGAGCGCCACCAGCATGAAGACTCTGTCCGATGCGAACAGGGTTAGGCGAAACGCTCTAGACTTGCTGAAGCGCGCTGCGTACGAGAAGAACCCTGACGACAGGGCGGCCATGTTGACGTTTCTGGTGGCGGGAGGCGGCGAAGCACGACGGCTTGGAGCCATCCGAGATCCGCACCATTATAGTCGAGCCCCTCGATAGGCTGATGTCGGAAGTGACTGCGGATCTCGCCGCCTACTCGCAACAGCAACTGGAAGCGGATGGCATTCGAGTGATCTTAAAGACCGGCGTCAAGAGCGCGCAAGGCGATACGGTGGAGTTGACGAACGGTGAAAAGATCCGCACTCGCACTTTTATTTGGACGGCCGGGGTGGAGGCCAATAAGCTGGTCGCTGAACTGCCTGCGCCGAAGGGTAAGGGCAAGAGTCTTAAAGTGAGGGCGGAGCTGTATTTGAAAGATTTCGATGGCGTGTGGGCCGTGGGTGACAACGCTGAAATTCCGCAGCCAAACGGAAAGGGCACTTACGGCGCGACAGCGCAAAATGCAACGCGCGAGGGAAAGGTGGTGGCCCGGAACATTGTGCGATCTTTGCGAGGACAGCCGCAGAAGCCGTTCCGGTACTCGCCTATCGGGCAATTGGCGCTGGTGGGACGCCGCCGCGGAGTCGCGCTAATTTACGGCTTGAAATTTTCGGGATTCACGGCATACGTACTCTGGCGCTCGGTTTATCTTGCAAAAATGCCATCGATGACGCAGCGTGTACGGGTTGTGGCGGATTGGGTCGTGGATGCGGTCTTTGGGCCGGCGGCTGTGTTTGATGACAGCGCCACGGCTGATTCGAGCGGGAAGGCGTAAGCAATTTGCGGTCCGATACGGCTTCGGCATAACGCTACTCGGAGTTCTTCGCGGAAACATTCGGGCGGGTGGTGCTGTCCCATGAGATTACATGTCTAGGCAAATCTTCTCCGCCCTGCTCGTCTCGTGCCTCGCTATTCCGCTGGCAGCACAATCCGCGAAAGCGCCTGCGCTCACCGCTGTTTACCAGAACGACGATTTCCAAATCACCGGCATCAGTGTTTCGAAGTCCGGCCGGCTGTTCGTGAATTTTCCGCGCTGGTCAGACCGCTATTTGAACGCAGTCGTCGAGGTGATGCCGGATGGTTCCGCCAAGCCTTTTCCTGACAAGGAATGGAACCAGTGGGATTTGAAGCCGGCCAGCGCCGGTACGCATTTCGTTTGTGTACAGAGCGTGGTAGTAGATGATTCGGATGCTCTCTGGATTCTTGATCCAGCCGCACCGGCACTTGCGAGTGTTGTGCCGGGCGGAGCGAAGATCGTGAAAGTCGACCTGAAGACGAATAAGGTCGTCCGCGTGATTCTGTTTGGCGAGGATGTTGCAAAATCAGACAGCTATTTGAATGATGTCCGGTTCGATCTGCCGCGCCACACTGCGTATATGACGGATAGCGGGCACGGCGGCTTAGTGATTCTTGATTTGGAGAGCGGCAAGGCCTATCGCGCACTCGACGGCGACCCTTCCGTGCTGGTGGAACCAGGGGTGCAAGTGATCGTCAACGGCAAGCAACTGCTGGCTAACGGTAAACCTCCGCAGTTCAATGCCGACAGTATCGCCTTGTCGCCTGACGGAGATTATCTCTACTACAAGCCTGTGACCGCGAACAATCTGTATCGCGTCAAGACGGATGTACTGCGCGAGACAACCGCAGCACCGGCGCAAGTGGCGGCAGCGGTTGAGAAAGTCGCGAAGACATTTCCGACTGACGGCTTGTGGATGGACATGAGCCGCAACTTGTATCTGAGCGAGGTAGAACACAACGCAGTTTCGCGGCTCACGCCTGATGGGAAAGTCGAGCGGGTGGTCGCTGACGACCGCCTGCAATGGCCGGACACCTTCAGCGAAGGCCCTGACGGATCGATTTACATCAGCGCCTCGCACATCAATGACTCGCCCACTTACAACCAGGGCAAGAGCACCCGCACGCAGCCCTACGTGGTATTCAAGTTCAAACCTTAGAGGTGGAATCGAAAACGCAGCTCGCCGTAAATTTGTCTCGGGTGAATAAAATGCGTGCCCCCGAAGGTGTTGCTGTTGTCGAGCAGATAACGCGAGTTCGCGAGATTGTTGGCGTTCACGGAAGCTGACCAGTTCTCTCCAAATCTCTTCCCAATCGCAAGATCGACGGTCGAGTGCGGCGGCAGGTGACCAGGTCCGTCGCCGTCGAGAAAGCCCGAGCCGAAGCTGTAAGTAGGGGTTGCCCAAATCTGCCAGGGCAAGCGAAGGGAAAGCACTGTGCTGAGCGTGTTGCGCTGGTCGTGATCGAGAAGAAACGTCTCGGCGGTCGAATCCGATAGCAGCCCGCCGGTGATGGGGCCAATGCCGCGCGCGATTTGATTGGAGTATGCGATGCGGAGCCGCGCCGCGTGATGAATCTCGGGACTTCGCAAGCTGAATTCCGTTCCCGTAATGCGAGCGCCGAGATCACTAAGCGGGACGAAAATGCCGGAGTTACCGATAACGTCGTGGTCAAGGAAATTGCGAGCGCTTGTGTGGAAGTTGTCGATGTCCAGAGCCCATCCGCGATAGGGAAGCGTGACGCCGAAATCGTGCTGAATGTCGCGCTCTCCATGCAAGCAGGTGAAGCTTACTCCCTGCGCGAGAGCGAAATCGAGGAGCGGTCCGGAGAGGCTGTTGAGAGGCGGCGGCTGATAGTAGTAGGCATAATAGCCACGCACGATCCAGCCTAGGCGAGGCACTCGGATCGCGGCACCCAGGCGTGGATCCGCAACATTCTCGCTGACCAAACCTCCGTAGTGAGTCATTCTCAAGCCAAGATCGAGAGTAAGCCAGGATGTTGCCTTGTACTGATCTTCGAGAAAGAGCGCGTCGGAATTGGCCCAGTGCTGTTGGGTTTGTGCTAGTTTTGTGGGCCCGTTTCATCGGTTACCGGATTCGCGCTCAAGCCGAAAAAGGTGTTGTCGCGTTGCCCCCAGATTTCGAGACCGGCTCGCGCATTGTGCTTCTTCTTCTGAGCTTGAATCAGCGCACGGCCACCGACGTAGTACGACCTGTCGTTATCGTCGAGGATGAACGGCGTGTCGGCAGGGCCTCCGAGATAATGCGAGCTGTTGTAATGCAGATAAGGCGTAGTTGTAAGCAATATTCCATCGGAAATCGTGTGAGTCCAGTTGAAGCCGATAAGGTAATCGCGTTCCAGATCTAGATCGCGAATGCCGGCCGCCTGATCCTCCGGCGTGTTCGGCACTTGATAATGGTCGCCTCGCAGAGAAACGGTCCACCGGAGCTGGTCTTTCGGAGTGGGGTTATAGAGCAGGGACGCGAAACCGCCGACGCCACTTTGCTGGTCGTGGATAACGGCTGATGTCGGGTTGCTCAATCCAAGCTGCGAGCGATTGGCATCCACGCTCGCGTAATAGCCAAGGCGCTGCGTGTTGCCACCGAAGTTGACTTGATCATCGGTTGTGTAGAAATTCCCCAGAGATGTAATGAGCTCGGCCTGATTGTTGCGATCGAAGCCCGAAGGCGTCAGCACATTGAAAAAGCCGTATGTGCGATCGCCATACTCGCTCGAAAAACCACCACGCTCCGTTTCGAGCTCATCGACATTCTTCGGATTGATGAAGGGCGCAACATTCGCCGCAATGTTAGTGTTGATGACCGGCACGCCATCGATGAACCAGTTCACCTGATGGCCACCGCGCATGTGAAGCATGTCGTGCACCATGTATGCGCCCGGAACGAAATCGGTGATCATCTGAAGACTGTTCGTTTGATCAGCGCCTGGAGTGTACTCTATCTCCTCGGCGGTGGTGGTGAGACTTTGCACTGTCGAGACCTGCGTGTCGAGCTTGCTCGCCGATACTTCGACCGACTGATTTACGGACGCAAGCTCGAGCTGAAAGTGCAGCACCGAAGACCGGCCCCCGGCAGATAGCTGCTGTTTTTGATCTCGAAAACTCTTGGCCTCGACGGAAAGTTCGCAAGGAACCGGCGGCACGCTTGTGAGCTCAAACTCACCGTCGGCATTCGATTGCGAGGTGCGAACCGGACCGGAGTTTTCGCAACTTAATTTGACGTGCGCATTCTCGACAGGATGATGCTGGGGATCGTGCACCACGCCTCTGATCGTCCCGGGCGCTTGCGCGTGCAGGCTGAACGAAAAGATACCGAACGCGGCCAGGCAGATGCCGGCCTTCTGACTCCACATGGAAGCTCTCCTCTGATGGTCAAAAGCTGAAGCAGTTAGCTCAGGGGAGAAGGAGGGCCTCGTTTTTGATGAGACGAGCGGTCCGGGATCGAATGACGAAGAATGCCGTCAAGCGGTGCTGCTGCCGTGCGGATCAAGGCAGGGTGAACCACCGTAGGAGGCGCTTGGGGCAGGGACGTTTGGGGACCCGCCGAAACAGGAACGAATTGCGAAGAGAACGGGCACCTGGCAGTCGCGCTTATCGATGAGGAAGCTGCGGCTGCTTTGCGAGAAACAGTTCCATGCTGCAGGCAGTGATGCTTGCCGCTGCGCAGACAGCATGCGGGCACATTCACCGGCTGGTTTGACGGAAGTGTAGTTATAGCTGGAGCGAAGCTGATGTGGCACAGGAGAAGTATCGCCAGCAATCGCTGCATCCGCTTCATTGTACGAGGCAGGGCTCGTGGGCCAATCAGGAGGCACTTGACAAGTTATCTCAGCAGTGCTAGATTTCTAGCACAATGCTAGTTTCACAGCATAGATTCAGCCGCCGGGAACGGCAGATTATGGATGTGCTGTACCGCCAGGGCCGGGCTACGGTTGCGGAGATCATGGGCGCCATGCCGGATCCGCCGAGCTACTCCGCGGTGCGCGCCATGTTGCGAGTGCTGGAAGACAAGAAGCACATCCGCCATGAAGAAAAAGACCTGCGTTATGTGTACGTGCCGGTAGTTCCGCGTGAGAAGGCTCGGCGCTCGGCGGTGGCCCATATGCTGGAGACCTTCTTCGATGGATCGGCGGAGCAGGCGGTGGCGATGTTGCTGAATGTCTCGGCGAGGGATCTCACAGCGGAAGACTTCGACCGTTTGGCGTTGCTGATCGAGGAAGCACGAAAGGAGGGACGCTGATGAATTGGGATTTATGGATCCAGCTTTTCGTTCGCTCCGCTCTGATACTCGGCGCGGCGGAAGGGCTCCGGAAGCTTTACAAAAACAGAACAGCGGCGGCGCGCCATCGTCTTCTCCTGTGGGCTTTTGTTCTATTGTTTCTCTTGCCGTTGTTGTGTACGCTGCTGCCCGCCATCGCTCTTCCGGTTTGGTCTGAGCCCCTGATGCGCGCGGACGTTACAGTGCAGCAGACGTCGTTCTTGTTAGCAGGGCATGCGAGCAGGAGAGCGTTGAACTGGCCTGTCCTGATCTGGCTTGCGGGCTTCGCCTGCGCGATTCTTCCCTTGCTAGCCGGGGCCGTAGCTGCGAGGAGAATGGTTCGCGCGGCGGAGCCGATTGGCGATCCCGTATGGGACGACCTGTTGAGCGAGTTTTCGCACGGGTCGGGTGCGGGGCGTCAGCCGGAGCTGTTACTCTCGCGCAAGCTGGAAGTGCCTCTCACCTGCGGAGTGCTGCGCTCTCGTATCCTGCTTCCGGCCGCGGCCCGAACCTGGAGTGCGGAGCGCCGCAGGGCAGTGCTGCTGCATGAGCTTGCACACGTACGACGGCGGGATGTTGCCGTTCAGATCGCCATTCACATCATCGTTGCGTTCTGGTGGTTTCAGCCGCTTGCCTGGACTCTGCGGCGTGCGCTTCGCAAAGACAGCGAACTCGCTTGTGATTCCGAAGCTCTCGGAACGGGCTTCCGGCCATCGGAATATGCAGCCGAGTTGCTTGCAATTGCGCGAGGCGTGGATAATGAACCGCGCGTGGCGAGTCTCGGAATCAGCATGGCGCGGCGTGGCGATCTCGAGATGCGGCTGAAAGCTGTGCTTGCGCCCGGTCCTGCGCTGTTTCCGCAGAAGCAGATGCGGAATGCTCTTTGGCTTCTTACGGCAGTGGCGATCGGAGTGTCGACCGTCACCGCTACATCGCAACAGACTCTGTACAAACCAGGAGGTTCCATGATGAAACGTTTACTCTTTTCCGGTTTACTGACGTCGATCAGCCTTTCGGCAGCGACGATCAGCGGCTCACTTTTCGACCCGAGCGGCGCAGCAGTTCCTGGCGCCAAAGTGATTCTTTCCAATCCCGATACCGGCGCAAAGCAGGAGCTTGCTTCGGGTCCGGATGGAAAATTTACGCTCGACGAAGCACCCGCCGGACAATATATTCTGCGCGTGCATAAAGCCGGCCTAAGCTCATTGTTTCGCGTATTCGACGTGAAAGCAGATTCGAAGATCGACCGCGGTTTTACACTTTCATGGGGCAATGCGCGAGAGATGAACCAGCTTGCGCCGCCTGATCCGCAATCGAAGCGCGTGCGGGTAGGCGGTCAGGTAGAGGAATCCAATCTGATCAAAAAAGTGCAGCCCGTGTATCCAGCGCCAGCCAAATCCGCCGGACTTCAAGGAACGGTTGAGCTCGAAGCTTCGATCTCGGCCGAGGGCGTGCCGACTGAACTCCGCGTCATCTCTTCCCCGGGTGACGATTTAACCGAGTCTGCGCTCGAAGCGGTCCGCCAGTGGCGTTACAAGCCGGTTCTGTTAAACGGGCAGCCCGTCGCTATCGCCACGGACATTATCGTGAACTACACGCTGACGAAATAGCAGCCGGCGCTTGCACCCTTTAAGGGGCGGGCTTGCGCGCAGCCCCTTACTTATCAGGCGCCGTCGAACCTTCGCCGGGAAATGGCCAGTCTTTGTCGTTCAGCAGGAGTTCTTTTTCACGCTGAGTTTTCGGGACGTTGTTGACCTTCAAGTTCTCCAGGAAGTGTACGCCAGTTTTTCCCGCCACCGCTATATCGGGATCGCCGTCGCCATCAAAATCCTGCACGATGAACTGGGTGCCGGCGGCTGCTGTGCCGTTGACGGAAACAGCGTAGCGAGTGAACGTGCCGTTCTTGCGATCTATTTTGTAGTAGTAGATAACCAGCGGCTCGTAAGAGCCTGGATCGTTTCCACTATGACCGCGATAACGCTTGCCGGCAAGCAACTCCATTTCGCCGTCGCCATCGATATCGACCAGCTTCAACACGTGTACCTGAGAAAACGATTCGTCGATGGTGTGCTTCACGAAGTGGCGGTTCGCGCCATCGCCCTGCTGCTCTAGCCAGTAGAGTCCGTAGCTATGGCCGCGTCCATAGATAATATCGGTTTTGCCATCGTGATTCACGTCGTAACCGATGATGGGAAAACCTGACTCGCCAAGCGTCCAGTCGGCGTGCCATTCCCACTTGTCCTGGTTTGCGTCGACGTTCTGGAACCAGCCGAATGGCGTGAGCAGATCAACCCTGCCGTCTCCGTCGACGTCGGCCATGCCGATACCGTGGCCGTCCTGATCAGGTCCGCCTGCTTGGTGAACTTTCGGTTCGGAACCGGCGAAATCGACCCAGATCACGCCCGAACGTCCATAGTGTCCGAGGGCGAGATCCGGTTTCCCATCGCCATTAAGATCCGCCATCCAGCCCCCTTCGGTTTTGATGGTGTGCGTGATTAGATGACGTTCCCACATGCCGCCATTCTTTTTCGGATTTTCATACCACCAGAGGCCGTCGGTTTGCCAGCCTACGGTCACGAGGTCCGGAGCACCGTCGTGGTTTACATCTACGACCCACTCACCGCATTCGGAGACGAACTCGCCCGATACCTCGACAGTCCGGAACTGGTGGCGTTTCCACTCACCGCCTGCGGACCCCGGGTTTTCATACCAGTACGCGCCACTCAGAATGTCGGGGCGGCCGTCGCCATTCATATCGGCAGTCGAGATGCCCTCGGCATGATCGGTTCCCAAACGATGGGAAAAGAAGCTGGCCTGGGGAATGCCGTAGGGACCGTTGCCTCGCTCCTTGTTGAGCTCAGCAAAAGTGAGGGCAGCGGAAACTCCTATCAACGCCGCAGTCGCAGCCAGCAATTTAAGGCGGGGAGTGTTCATGGCTAATCGCAAAACCGTTTGCTTACAGTCTAGTCTCACCGATTCACTTTCACCTCTTTACTAAACTTCAAAGATGGTTCTCTTGCGCTTCAGGCGCGAGCTTTTTGTCTCGATTGCGGTGCTTTCGCTTTTGTCTAGTGGCTGCCTGGTGCGGCGGCGTGTGGTGGCGCCGCAAGGTCAGCGCGTACCGAAACCTTTGCTCAGCGCAACCAAAGACGAATTGGTGCAGAAGATTCATCAGGTTTTCGATCCGGTTCAGTCTTTTACTTTGAAGGCGGACATGTCGCCCTCTATCGGGAGTCTATACGGCGGGCAAGTGACTGACTACCCGACCATCACCGGGTACATTTTATTTTTGAAGCCGGACTATATTCGTGTGATCGGCCTTGACCCGGTGATTCACTCGACGGGCTTCGACATGGCTTCGGCCGGAAATGAGTTTCGAGTCTCGATCCCAGCCAAGAGCCAATTTTTTGAAGGACGTAACGACGCTCCGGCGGCATCGAAGAATAAGTTGGAAAATCTGCGGCCGGCAGCATTTCTCAACGCGCTGCTCATTCGTCCGCCAAATGCACAAACCGATATCAGCTTTGTGGAGGATGACACGAATGAGACAAAGGCTATTTACATCCTAATGATGATTGGGCACAACGGAAACGAATATTTTCCAATCCGGAATGTCTATTTCGATCGCTATACCCTACAGATCAACCGTCAGAAGACTTTCGATACGGGTGGAAACATTCTGAGCGAGACGCGCTACTCGAATTGGACCCAACACAACGGCGTGCCGTTCCCATCTCTGATCGATATTCAGCGTCCGAAAGACGGCTACGAAGTGGTGCTGAAGGTGACTGATCTGAAGGTTAACGCCGGAGATCTCATGCCGGAGAAGTTCGTTTTGACTCAGCCTCCAGGATCGCAGTTGAAGCGGTTGCAATAGGGCTGGGCAGCACGAAGTACGTTAGCGGTTTAGTTCGCCGATTGTTGCGCCTAGCCAAATAACGACGGCAGCTGCACCGGGATCGGCATGCCCGATGACGCGATCGCCGAGGTAGCTCGAACGCCCGCGGCGAGCGGTCATCTGGCTGGTGCGCGCGGCTCCATACTCAGCAGCCTCTAAGGACAAAGGAAGCGAGTCTTCGACCGGTACGCCAGCCGCGACCTGCTCAGCGAACGTGCGGGCGAACGGGATAAGAGCATCGAGCATGGTGCAGTCCCCGAGCCTCGCGCCGCCGAGATCGCTGAGTGCTTCGCAGCCTTCGACGAGCGCCATCGCCCATGCCTTGGCATCGCTGGCCGCGCTTCCTTCGAGAGAGTTCCCCGCTTTGAGAAAGAGCACTCCGTAAAGTGGTCCGGAGGAGCCACCGAGCACGCTCTGAAGTTTGACTCCGAGTTCTCGAAGCAGGTCCGGTGGATGGTCGAGTGGCAAGGCCGGCAGAAGCTGTTCGATAGTTGCGGCAGCGCGCGCGAGATTGTGGCCGAGGTCGCCGTCGCCTACCGCCTGATCCATCTCGGTCAAGCGGTCGCGGGCTTTGACTAGCGCGTCACAGGCGGCACGAATGGCTCGCTCCGCTTTCCGTCCGAAAGACGTCTGTGGCGGGTTGTGCGCAGAGATGGGCTGAGTTATGTCAGCGGAGTCTACCGTCCGCGCTTCGATGGACGCTGGCGATTGGCGCGGGACGTTCGGCCATGCGGGCGCGGCGGTGGATGCGTCGAGCCACTTTAGCCGCTCGTCGTCGAGCCGTAGCAAGGAGATCGAAACTCCCGCCATTTCTAAAGACGAGAGGAAGGTGCCTGCATAGAGCCGTTCAACAACTAAGCTGCGTGATGCGAGCACAGCCAGTGCTCTGCGAGCCACAATTGCGAGCTCCATCCCGGTAGTCGCGCCCAAATTATTGATGAGTACTGCGACGCGGTCGCCGGACGAAAGCCTCAGGTTAGAGAGTATCTGCCGCAGGAGCTCGTCTGTCAGTACGTCGGCTTGCGCCATCGGGATGCGGCGGATTCCGGGCTCGCCGTGAATGCCCAGCCCGAGTTCAACCTCGTCTTCGAGTGTGAACGAAGGCCGATCGAGGTGGAGGGAAGTGCCTGCCGAGAGCGCAATGCCCATCGTTGCGAGATCCCCGGCTGCAACTTGGGCGATCGAAGCCACTTGCGGCAAATCTCGGCCCGCAGCGGCGGCGGCTCCGGCGATCTTGTGAATCAGAACTGTACCCGCAAGTCCGCGACGGCCCGCGTGCGCATGGGACTGAGTAAGAGCCACATCGTCCGAGACGGTGACTGTCTCGACTAAGAAGCCTTCGGCGCGGGCCATTTCAGCGGCGAGACCGAAGTTCAGCCGGTCGCCTGTGTAGTTCTTGACGATGAGCAACACACCGAGCCTTCCGGTAACGGCTCGGATCGCGGCTAAGACGGAGTCGGTGCTCGGGGAAGTGAAGACTTCGCCGGCAACAGCGGCGCTCAACATGCCGGGGCCGACGAATCCGGCATGGGCTGGTTCGTGCCCGCTGCCTCCGCCGGAAATGATGGCAACCTGCCGGTCGCGCACTGTATCGGCATCGGAGCGAAGTACGACATTGTGATGGGACAGGCGCGAGAGCCCCGGGTAGAGAACCAGAAAACCCTCGATCATTTCAGAGAGGACGTCCTCGGGCCGGTTGATGAGCTTCTTCATGGCTGCTCTCAGCTTAGTGTCTGTGTAAGGAGTAGCGCGCGCCGTCGTTGGGACTCGTGTACATTGAAGTCGATGACACGTCGCCTTGCGCTCTTGTTCCCGACTCTGATTTATTTTTCTAAAGATGCCTTCGCCTTTGAAGAGCCTAAGAAGCGTTTGAGCCCGCATCAGACCGTGTCGGGTGATTGGGGCGGCAAAACAATCACGATTACTTACGGGAGGCCGTATCTGAAAGGCCGTACGCTGCAAAGAATGACAGCGAGCGGCGAAGTATGGCGGCTAGGCGCCGACGAAGCGACAAAGATTACGGTCAGTGCTAAGACGAGGCTCGGGTCCACGCTAGAACTCGCGCCCGGTAGTTACGCCATGTTCGCAATTACTGGGCCGGAAAAATGGACTCTCATTATCAACAAGACGGCCGATCAATGGGGCGCATTCAACTACGATCAGTCGCAAGATTTGGGCCGGTTCGACGTTCCGGTTCGTAAGGCGTCTTCACCTGTGGAGCAGTTCACTATCGCTTTGGATAAGAAATCAGACAGTACAGGTGAGATGACGCTTGCCTGGGGCGATCAGGCGGTCTCGGTCCCGGTCACGGTAAGTTAGGCAACGTCTGGAGGCCGGTGGGACGTCGATATTGATCTGCATCCCACATAAACGGAATATCTCCCAATTAACGTTTTCGTGCGCGCGTACTCCAACGCGTAGGACTAACATAGTTCAAAGTGACTTACTCTGGATCGTGGAAGCCGAGCAGGTAAAGTACGAATGTCGCGTAAATAGCTTTCGACGTACCGATATCTGTACGCGGGCGCATGTTACATCCAAATTTGCTGGGAACGCAAGCAAAATCCGGATGACTACTGGCAGTCGTATATAGCTTGATTAGTAGCGCTAATTTGTCCGTACTGGTACTTCACTATTCATCCGAAAACTGAAGAATTCATGTATAGTAAGGGTCCTAAGCCAAGCCAACTCTTTTGGTATATGACCGAAATCTTAGGTGTCGGAGCCTAGGTTTAGGTTTTTTGGTTCTTGGTGTGTGTTCGGAGGGGCCGTCTTATGAATGATGTGAGTATGCGGATCTGTGTTTTGTCTAATACTGAGGAGCTTTCGCCTCCATCAGACGGGTGTCAGCACGTCTTCACTGTTTTGAGATCAAAAACGACGCAGGCGGTTCCAGAGGCGGATCTTTACATTTGGGACTACAGCCCGGGGTTGGAACTGCGCCCGGAAATTTGGCACGGGCCGCCGCCCAGCATCTCTTGTTATGTGAACCGAGATACCTGGACGAGTTGTCGGATCTGCTGACTTCGGTATGCGTTCTTTTGAAATTGGTTGCCGCTTTTACACTGCGGGCGTTTGCGGAGCTAGCGTGGCATTCCTGGCAATTGCGGAAGAGAGTGCACGAAACCGATAGCCTGCGGTCGGATCGGGACGCGCTGCTGCAATATGTGCTCGACGTGAATCTCAGACTGCAGAAATACGATCAGGAGCGGAACAATTTTCTTGCCCGGGCGCTGCATGATTTCCGTGCGCCTTTAACAGCGCTGCATGGCTATTGCGGTCTGCTCAGCGAAGACAAGATGGGAAGCGTAACTGGCTCGCAGAGAGAGTTGTTGGATCGCATGCAACGCAGTACGAGGCGGCTCACGCACATGACGAAGTGCACCATGGAGTGCGTCTCCTTTCAGTGACTTAGTAAAAATCAGATACCCCTCGGCTCCCAGATTTCCCGCCATTTTCTGGCCTCAGCGCTACTCTTTGCGCTACTCCTCCTAGAGATATTGATCGAAAGAGCCGAGCTCTTCCTTTTTGTCGCGCCGTTGACCAGCGTACTGTTCTAAAATCTCTCCGGATGAAGACAGGCCAATACTGCCTCCCGCTCCACGAAATTTGATTATCAGTAAGCATCACATGAACACCGGTTGGGGAGTGGATCGCCTGCTGATGGAGAACGTTGGGGCAGGAACCGGGACGTTTTAAGGTCGAACGGAAGTCCAGCGGTGAGGAAGCAACTGATCGAGTTGCTGGATCGAGTGAGTGGCAATGCGCCCAAGGACATCGCGGAACCAGACGAACGGATCAATCTTCACCAGTTCGCACGAAGCGACAAAGCTTCTTAAGACTGCCAGCGTCTTACCGCCCTGGTCGCTGCCCAGGAAGACCCAGTTATTACGACCGATTGCATCGCCGTCGGACGGAATAACTGGACGTTTCTTGGCAGTGATCGTGGCGGAAAGACCATGGCGATTCTGCGCAGCTTCGTCTCCTCCTGCGATCTGAATAAAGTCGATCCGTTCGCCTGGTTCCGCGATGTGCTCAGCCGTGTCGCTTCGCACTCGATGCAGCGGCTCGACGATTTACTTCCCCACCGCTGGGCTCCTCAACCCCGCTAACATCATCAAACCGCCTTTGCAACCATTACTTCAGCCCCAGGCGCGGTGTTCATGTGATGCTTACACTGTGGAGGATTCAGGAGTAATCGTGATCTCGACCGAGAGGCCGAGTCGTCGAAGGCAGCGTAAGTGATGGTGAGCACGACGTTTGCCGACGCCGCTGTTTGGGAGCGCTCTCGGCGCCACGAAACGACGCGCCCTCTTTCAGCATGCTGTAAAGAATGAGCAGCATGAGATGAGCCACCGCCACGATCGCGCGTTTCTCGCCGCGCCGCGGTGCTAATCGTTGGAAACGGACGCGAAAGACAGAATCTTGCTTACGAGTTGCCGCCCACGCGCACTGCATTAAAAGATACCTGCCCCACGTTCAATCACTGCGGGGATCATCGCTATTTCCTCCTTGCCGGAGAGAGCTGACGTCTTAGCAAAGAAGCTGTTCCACGGCTTGATAGCACCCGTCAGGGGCACCTGTACGTCAGCCAGATCAGGTTCTGTTACGGGGAGTCACCACCAATGCCCTTGTGTGACCTTCTATCCGGCACCTTTGACCATAGCGCCGGTTTTCATGGTCGGGGGCGGCCGCCAGCGGCCATGGTAGTTCTGTTGCAAACAGGAGGCATGGCTCTGCTAGCGTAAGATGCCATGGATCGCGAGGGACCAGTACTGTTCCGGGGACGGCATTTTGCGGACGAGATCATAATCCTCTGTGTGCGCTGGTATCTTTGATATTCACTCAGCTATCGCGATTTGACGGAGATGATGCACGAGCGAAACCTCTCGATAGATGCTTCTACAATCTGGAGATGGGTGCAGCGTTACGCGCCAGAATTAAACGAGCGAATCCGCCGCGAACTAAAAGCCACCAACGGATCGTGGCGAACGGATGAGACCTATGTACGCGTCGCTGGGCGCTGGACCTATTTATATAAAGCCGTGTTTATATAGAGCCGTGGATTCGACAGGTGTAACCGTTGACTTCTTACTTTCAGAGGTTCGCGACCTAAGTGCCACCCGAAACTTTTTCCAGAAGGCACTTGCCGCTCCAGGACATCCTCGTCCCCGTGTCAACAATGTGGATGCAATCCTTCATATCCGACCGTCATTGACGAATTGAAAAAGCAACGTGCTCTCGGTCAAAGGTGTCGCTGCCGAGTCGTTCCCTATCTGAACAACATAGTGGAACAAGATCATCGTGCGATTAAACGGCGGGTCAATGCGAGCCTCGGTTTTCGTTCCTTCGATGGCGCCCAAAGGACGATTCAAGGTTACGAAGCAATGAACATGATTCACAAAGAGCAGATTCGGTGGTTAGCAAAGAGCGACTTTACCGAACAAATCCGATTCATTAAAGGACGTTCGGTCTCGCCGCCCGACCCGACACGGAGACAAGCCGCAATTCGCTCCACTCTCGTCAGGCTATTTGCAACACATCCTTTCATCCAGGTACAAAAGCGCTAGAATCGGCAGGAAATTGGGAGTGCACTGAACGGCGCATTTCACTCGCTAAAATTGACGCAGCCGTGTCCGCACGGTTGGGTTCGACGGGCGGGTTAGGCAACTCGCAACCCGCTTGTTTCAATGGGCAGATCGCGATGTATCTGGCCCAGCATGCGGCCGCCGAAGCACGACGGTAATCGGGGGACCGGAATGGGGCTAACATTAGATCACGGTTACAAGAGTGCCTCGCCGCGGTCTCGATAGCGACGGAATGTCCACAGGATTCAGCATGCTTGAAGTCAAGCGTGGGCTCGCGCTTGTTGAGCAGCACCCTCAGTCGGCGGCGCTTATTGTGACCAGCGAACATGGCCACCTGAGAATATTAAGGTCTTCCCTCTTCCGCTTGTTGGCGGCGAATGCAAACTGAGGTGTGCATCCTTGAAGATGAACCGAGCTTTAGTGCTGACCGTAGTCGTCGCGCTTGGAGCGGTTTGGGCGTACCATGCCGCTGCGTTCCAAACGGACACACCGACTGTTAGGTTCCAAGACGTGGCCCGCGAGGGCGGCCTGAATTTTATTCTGCACAACTGCCCGACCCCGCAAAAGCACATGATTGAGACGATGGCGGGAGGCTTGGCAGTATTCGACTATGACGGCGACGGTCGTCCAGATATCTTTTTCACAAATGGAGCTGAGCTTCCATCGCTCGCCAAGACTGGACCTCAATACTGGAATCGCCTCTATCACAACGAAGGAAATATGAAGTTTCGGGACGTGACGGAAGAAGCTGGGCTGGCGGGTGAAGCTTACTCGATGGGCGCGGCCGCAGGCGATTACGATAACGATGGCCGCCCTGATCTCTTTGTTGCCGGCGTGAATCGTAACATCCTGTATCACAACCTCGGCAATGGAAAATTTGAAGACGTGACTGCGAAAGCAGGGATCCGCAACGGGGAATGGGCGGTAGCTGCGGGGTGGTTTGATTACGATAATGACGGTCTGCTTGATCTCTGGATCGTTCATTATGCGAAATGGTCTCCCGCCTATGATCGGTATTGCGGAGACCAGACGCGGGGTATCCGCATCTATTGCCACCCAAAATATTTTGAAGGTCTGGCGAGCACTCTCTATCACAACCGTGGCGATGGTACTTTTGAAGACGTGTCCAAAAAAGCTGGCATTGCATCGTTTGCCGGTCGCGGTATGAGCGTCGCCTTTGCCGATTACGATCAAGACGGCTACCCCGACGTGTTTGTCATGAACGACAACATGCCGAATTTTCTCTTTCACAATCGGGGAAACGGTACGTTCGAAGAGGTTGGGTTGGTTTCTGGCGTGGCTCTACGCGAGGACGGGAAGGCTGTCGCGAGCATGGGTGCAGACTTTCGGGATTATGATAATGACGGCTTGCCGGATATCGCCGTCACGGCACTCGCAGGGGAAACGTTCCCTCTTTTTCACAACGCAGGCAAAGGTAATTTTGCGGATGCCACCTACGCCAGCCGAATGGGTGCCTTGAGCATGCGGCACAGTGGCTGGGGTACCGGCCTTTTCGATTTCAACAATGACGACTGGAAGGATCTGTTCACATCCAATTCGCATGTCAATGACCGGGTAGAGCTCTTTGAAACAGCCGTGTACAAGGAACCGGACAGCATTTTCATCAATCTCGGTAACGGCACATTTCGCGACGCCTCGTCTGATGCGGGTTTGAATGAAGCAAAAGCGCATCGCGGCAGTGCGTATGCGGACTTTGATGGCGATGGAAAGATAGACGCCGTCGTCGCTTCACTCGAAGGGCCTGTGGAGTTGTGGCATAACGTCAGCCCTGAGTCCAACCACTGGATCACGCTGAAGCTCACGGGCACACAGAGCAACCGCAGCGCATTGGCGCACATGCGCACATTGGAACTCAGCACAACGATATGACCAGTGCCGTCAGCTATGCGTCATCCAGTCTGGACGGGGTTCATTTCGGACTCGGCAGAACTGCTGTCATCGATCGAATTGACATCCTCTGGCCGAGCGGCAAGCATCAAAGCCTGCGTGATGTCAAGGCTGACCAAGTTCTGAATGTGCGGGAACCGCGATGACGAGAGTTCTTGTCTGAATGCGAATGGCTTTAGGGCTGGTACTATGCGCGCTGATGTTGCATGGGATGGATCTGCCCGAGGTGCCGCAGGTTAATACTGCAAACTTCTCTCCTGCTATCAAGGCGCAGATTGAGCAGGCGGAATCAGAAGCCAAAGCTCACCCGCAGGATGCTCACGTGATTGGGACGCTAGGCATGATTTTCCACGCCTACCATCAATATGATGCCGCGGCCAAGGCGTACTCGCGTGCGCATGCGCTGGAACCGCAGAACTTTGACTGGGCTGGCCTGCTCGGAGAGGCGGAGTTGGAGGAGGGCCATTTTGACATCGCCGCGAAGAGTTTTCGGTCGGCACTCGAGATTCGGCCTGACGATCTTCCGGCACGACTGTACCTTGCTCAATGTCTAGTAGCGATCGCAGACTGGGCGGCGGCCCAACGACTTTATAGGCAGATCCTCGAACTGCATCGCGATTGTCCACAGGCGTGGTACGGACTTGCCCGTGTGCAAGCCGCAGAGGGCGATCACAAATCCGCGGCGGCGTCTTTCAATGAGGCTTGCAACCTCTTTCCTCAATATGGCGCAGCCCAGTTCGCCCTGGCCGGAGAACTGCGTAAACTTGGTAAGCCGTCCGAAGCCGGGCTACATTTCGCGCTGTATTCAAAGAGCTCATCGATCGAGCCGCCCCTCGAAGATGTTCTCGCCCAGCGGGTCGAGCAGCTGAACCAAAGCTCGACGGCGCATCTGCAACGAGGGGCAGAACTAGAGAGTGCCGGCAAGCTGGAGGATGCCATTCGGGAGCATCAAGCTGTGCTCCAGTCAGATCCGAACAATGTGCAGGCGCATATTAATTTGATTTCGCTTTACGGGCGGGCAGGAGATGCAGCAGCAGCGAAGCAGCACTTTGACGCGGCGATCAAGCTTGCGCCGAACCGGCCTGACGCCTGGTATGACTATGGCGTTCTTTTGTTCAACGACCAGAAATACGACCAAGCGGAGCAAGCGTTCCGTCGAGCTTTGGAAGTGAATCCTAATTATGCTGAAGCTCATAATAATCTTGGCGCGATTTACGAAATTAAACGCCATATGGAGGAAGCGACGAGTGAGTTCCGTACCGCGATTGCGGACCGACCGGATTATCCGCTGGCCCGATTTCATCTGGCGCGCATCCTGGTTAATGAACAGAAATACGACGAAGCGATTCAGCAGCTCCTCCGAGCGCTTCAGCCAGAAGAGGAGAACACACCTGTTTATACTTACGCGCTTGCGGCCGCGTATGCGCGCTCCGGCAATCGCGAGCGTGCATTGCGTTACTACCGCGAGGCACACGATCTTGCTGTTGCGCGTGGCCAGTCGAAATTGCTCGCTAGCATCGATCATGACCTAAAGATGCTCGATGGTGAGAAGTGAACTCCTTCTCGCGGCGCAATTTCCTTCGCGCGATGGCGGCGGGAACTCTGTCGAGTAACATACTCCTGCCGCGCGCCCGAGGTGATGAAGTCGGCTTTTTTCGCGATGTCGCCGCTGAAACGGGACTCAGTTTCCATCACTTCAATGGCGCTACGGGCAAGCACTACATGCCCGAGATCATGGGCCCCGGCGTCGCTCTTTTCGATTACGACAACGATGGTGACCTGGACATTTATCTGGTTCAAGGAACGACGCTCGACCAAAACGGAAAGCCTGCAGCTCAGCCGCCGAGCGGATGGAAGCCGGGGAATCGTCTGTTTAAGAATCTGCTGTCTGAAACGGGACGCATGCGGTTTGTCGATGTCACGGAGGAGGCCGGTGTTGGCCACGTGGGTTACGGCATGGGGGTCGCCGTAGGCGACTACGACAACGATGGATATCTCGATCTGTACGTGACGAATTTCGGTCAAAACGTTCTTTATCACAATAATGGCAACGGCACGTTTACCGACATCACGCACTTAGCAGGCGTAGAGGATTCGCATTGGTCGACCAGTGCCGCGTGGCTTGATTTCGATGGCGACGGTTGGCTTGATCTATTTGTCTGCAACTACGTCGACTTTACAGTCGAAGGGAATCGCAGTTGCGTGTCGCCGGCCGGCGAACCCGACTACTGCACGCCGAAGGCTTACCATGCTGTACCGTCTCGCTTGTTTCGAAACTTGAGGAACGGCCGGTTCGAGGATGTTAGCGAATCTTCAGGAATCAATCGCTCTTATGGACCCGCGCTTGGCGTCTTATGTGCAGATTTCAATGGTGACGGCCGACCGGATATTTATGTGGCCAACGACACGGCCGCGAATCTGTTGTGGCTCAACCAAGGCGATGGCACGTTTCACGAGGCAGGGCTAGAGGCCGGCGTTGCCTACAGCATGGACGGGAGGCCAAAGGCAGGAATGGGCGTCACGATCGGAGATGTCGAGAACAACGGCGGACAGGTGTTGGTAGTTACGAATCTGACACGAGAGGGTGTTACTGTTTTTCGCGGCGACGCAAAAGGTCAGTTCGAAGACGCTACTGCGCAGTTTGGGTTGCTGCAACCGACGTTTGGGTACACGGGTTTCGGGACGCAATGGTTTGATTACGACAACGACGGCTGGCTCGACCTATTCATCGCAAATGGCGCGGTTACGCTTCTCGCAGGCGGCCAAGCCGGGACTTCCCCGTACGCACAACGCAAACAATTATTCCAGAACGAAAGCGGCAAGCGTTTCCGGGAGACGTCCCAGCTTGGGGGCCCGGCTTTTCAAATTGCGGAGGTCAGCCGTGGCGCGGCGTTCGGTGATATCGATAATGATGGCGCGATAGACATCGTTGTTACGAATAATAATGGCTCGGTTTGCTTGCTTCGCAACCAGATGGGCAAGAAAGCGCATTGGCTTTCACTCAAGCTGGAATCGCCAAAGCTGAACCGGTTTGCAATCGGCGCGCGAGCTGCAGTCATCAGGCATAGTAAACAGACGCCTTGGCGCGAAGTTCGTACAGATTCGAGTTATTTAAGTGCCAGTGATGTCCGCGTGCATTTTGGACTTGGTGATCAGGCTGATATCGATGCAGTTATTGTGGAATGGCCAGATCGCTCGCGAGAAAAGTTCGAAGGCATCAAAGCGGACCGCATCGCCACGCTTCGGCAGGGGACTGGGAAACGGGTGACGGGATGACGGGATTTAGCGCCGTCATGGTGGGGTGATTTTCATTTCTTCTTCGAGCTTGCTCTTTTCTTCACGATCCGCTTTTTGGCGCTGCGCGGATTCCTCCAGAGTTTTCTTCGCCAGCTCTGTCTGGCCGGTGGCTTGGTAGGCTCGAGCGAGTTGGTAGCGCAGACTGCCGTCTTCGTCGATTGAGAGTGCAGCTTGCAAATGTGGAATGGCAGCAGCTTGACGCCCTACTTGCATGTAGGCCCGTCCAAGCGCATGATGGGCAGCCAGCAGGTTTGGATTGAATTTCAGAGCGGTCTCAAGATGAGGAATCGCTTTTTCAATTTCCTCAGAACTCAGGAGAATATCACCCTTAATGAAGTTCAGTTCCGGCGACGGCGGGCTCTCACGGAGGAGTTCGTCCGCTAACTTCAGTGCCGCTGGGTAATCTTTGGCGCGGTAAAGCGACGACAGCAGCTCCTCGCGCGAGCGCTCGTCGTTCGGGGCGTACGTGAGTGCTTTGCGCCACTCCTTTGCCGATTCGAGATTCTGCCTTCGCGCACGCAGTTGTTCGGCCCGTAATTCGTGAATTTCTGGACTTTCCGGTAACTGTTGAAGATGTGCGAGTGCATTTTGCGCGAGGCGAGCGAAGGCACGACTCTGCCAGTAATAGGCATCGGGCGACGCTCCACCGCTCTGAATTACATCTTCGTAATGGCCGGCCAAGAAATCGCAGGCCTGTTGGGAGGGCAGGCAGTTTCCACTTACGTCCTTCCGACGCTCAGCTTCGGCCCAATCCGGATGGCCGGTTTTCTCATAGACATCGGCGAGTGATGCATGCAGACCGGGCAGATTCGGTTGAATTGCTTCCGCCTTCCGATAAAAGAAGAATGCACTGTGAAACTGTCCGCGCCTGACGCGTTCATCCGCCACGAGCGCGAACCACCAAGCCGATTGCGGCGCATCTTTTTCAACTGCATGGAAGGCCGCATCGGCCAAAGCCGTGTAGCTCCGGTTCAAGCCATACCATGCGTGGGGATTGTTGGTTTCAAGCTCGCCTAGCTTTTTGTACTCGCTTATGGCGTCGCGAAATTTGTTGGTTGCGAGCAGTGCGTCACCGAGTGTTTGATGGCCGCCGGGGTCGTCGGGCTGAAGGCGGACATATTTTTCGAGTGGCTCGAGCGAGCGCTCCGGATCGTCAGCGCTCAGATAGGATGCTCCCAGGAATAGCCAGGCAGGAGGAATATCGACGTCAAGTTTGAGAGCGTTTTTGAGAGGCGCTATCGCCTCGTGTGAGTGCCCGGCCAGGTGCAGTGCCATGCCGAGATTCAGCAGGAGCCCGGGGTTGTTCGGGACAGCTTGCACGAGCTGGCGATAAATGGAAGCTGCCTCTTCGAACTTCTGTTCGGCCATCAGCTCTTTGCCGCGCTTGGATTTCTCGATGAGCAGTTGCGATTGCGCGGGAGAATGGGTCGCCATCAGTAGCAATAGGCCCGGAATGAGGAGCAGCTGGTGCGCAACCTTGAACACAGATCAATTATCATAGACAAGCGCGTTTTAGGATATTTAATGATGTTTGGGCGGGGCAGCGTGCTTGCTCTTGGTTCAATGCTGGTCGCGATATCCCCCGCGTCCGCGCAGCGAGTTACGTTCTCAAAGGACATTGCGCCGATCATCTACGGAAATTGCGCATCTTGCCACAGGCCGGGCGAATCGGCTCCGTTCTCGTTGTTGAGTTATGAGGATGTGAAGCGGCATGCGGCGCAGATTGCGGATGTGACAAAGCGGCGCTATATGCCGCCCTTCCTGCCGGAGCCCCGGTACGGTGATTTCATAGAAGAGCGCCGTCTCAGTGATAGAGAGATTACGTTGATTCAGGAATGGGTCAAGGCGGGGTCGCCTGAGGGATCGCGGGCGGATGCTCCGCCTGTCCCGAAGTTCGCTTCTGAATGGCCGCTAGGAACGCCAGACCTGGTGCTTCACGTGACTCAGCCGTATGAGTTGAAGGCAGATGGAGCAGAGGTGTTTTGGAATTTCATCATCCCCGTGTCAATCACGGAAGCGCGGTGGGTGAAGGCGGTCGATATTCGTCCGAGCAACCCGAAGGTGATACACCACGCGAGCATCATTCTCGACAGGGCGCGCTCCGCACGGCGGCAGTTACCAAACGCGAATGGGTTTCCGGGAATGGATCTCAATATCGCGGAAAACTCGTTCGATCCTGACGGCATGTTCCTCGCTTGGAAGCCGGCCAGCGTGCCAATGGTTTCGCCAGAGGGTATGGCCTGGCGGGTGGGTCCCGGGATGGATTTGATTCCGAACGTGCACCTGCGGCCTTCCGGGAAGGCGGAGAAAGTGAGTGCGGCTATTGGGCTTTATTTCACGGATAAGCCGCAGACCAAGTTTCCACTGTTGATAGAGCTGGAGCACGATGGAGCCATTGACATTCCGGCGGGAGATAGCGATTACATAGTCACGGATGAGTTCCGCACGCCCCTGGATATCAATGTGCTTGCAGTGTATCCGCACGCGCATTACTTGGGCAAGCTGCTGGAGGGATACGCGACGCTGCCCGATGGATCGCGCAAATGGCTGGTTCGTATTCCCAATTGGGACTTAAGCTGGCAAGGCGTTTTTCACTTTAAGGAACCTGTACTGCTTCCGCGCGGGACAGTGATTTCGATGCGCTTCCATTACGATAATTCGGCCGGGAATGTGCGTAATCCGCATAGCCCACCACAGCGCGTAAAGGGCGGTAGTCACGCTGATGACGAGATGGCTAACCTGTGGCTGCAGGTTTTACCTGTGGGAGAGAGCGATCAGCGGGCAGTGCTCCAGGAGGCCGTGATGCATAGGCTGCTCGAGAAGTACCCGGGCGACTTCTCCGCGAATTTCAACTTGGGAGACCTGCTGTTGAGCCAGGGTGATGCCGGGGGTGCGGTGCCCTACTTTGAAGCAGCAGTAAAAGCACAACCGGCGAACGCGCTTGCCGCCTCGGAATTAGGGGTGGCGCTTGCGTCAGCTTCGCGGATGACCGAGGCGAAGGCGCAGTTTAAACGGGCGCTGGAGTTGGATCCTAAGTTTACGGACGCGCGTTATGACCTGGGAAGCGCGGAAGCTGCAGCGAGAGAGTGGCAGACCGCAGTGGCGGATTTCAAACAGGTACTTTCCGAGCGTTCCGATGACTCGAAGACGCGGGAGCATCTAGGCGAAGCGCTGTTCGCGTGGGGCGATGAGCTCGCGGATTCGGGCCAGCATGATGCGGCCGTAGAACGCTATCGCGAGGCGCTTCAGTATCGTCCTGCGGATGCCGAACTGCGGAACAATTTAGGCATCGAGCTAGCGCGATTGGGGCGCCTGAATGAGGCTCAGGCTGAACTCGAGGCAGCAGTGCGCATGAAGCCGAGCTTACAGCCTGCGCAAGCGGCGTTGGCTGCGGTCCGCAGTCGATTAAGTGGCGGACAGAAGTAAGTCGCGCCTACCAGGCGAACCGTAAGCCGAAACGAATACTCCTTTGGTCTGCCAGAGTGCCAGCTGAGCTGGTGATGGTCATGAACGCAGTATCGTTAACGTTGCTGTCCGGCCCCGCGAAATGTGGTGTGTTGGTGATATTAAACGCTTCCGCCTTGAAGGTCATCTTCATCCTCTCCGTTATCGGAAAATCACGGAAAAGGCTTAAGTCATTGTTGATTACCCCTGGTCCCCGCAGAGTGTTTCGGCCTATGGTGCCGAAACGAGGCGTATTAACTGGCGCAAAAGCCGAGATATTGTAATACTCCTGCAAGCTGCCAATTTTTTGCACAGGGCCTACTTGGTCCGCAGTCTGACTGCTGCCTGGCGCGTTCAGAGCCGTGCCGCTTGCGGTCACGGTGAATGGGTAGCCCGAGTATATGGCGATGATGCCGTTGGCCTGCCAGCCACCGAGGATGGCCGCCGCAACGCCGCTGTTCAGGTACTTCTTGCCTTTACCGGCCGGGAATTCGTAGACGTATCCCAGATGGAAATTATGAGGGAGGTCATAGCCAGCCGTGGCGCGGTTGCGGCCTAGAATCGGGGCATAGTTCCAGAAGAGTCCAGTCCAGCCGTCATCGTCTGTGTAGTCAATCGCGTGAGACCAGGTATAGGCGCCCTCCAGGGTGAGGTCGGTTCCCACTCGCCGGTTCACTGACACCTGGAGAGAGTGGTAGTTCGCGCCCACGAAGCCGTTCCAAAAGAGTGTCTCGGAGGTACGCCCGAACCTTTGGAACAAAGGCTGTCCTGCTTGTCCGGTGCCGGGAGCTGCGGCGTTGCCGTTCCAGTCGGCAAATGCGTCCACAGTTGCTGTACCTACATAGCCGACCGACGTGACTAACTTCCACGGCAGCTGTTTCTCAACAATGAAATTCCAGGATTGGATGTAGCCACGCCTCAAATGACCGTCAGTGATAAAGCGCATATCTGCTGACGGGGGTAACACAACTCTTCCTGTGCTTTCGCTTGGACCGACGACGGGTGGGATGCCTTGCGCCATCGTGTCATACGGCGCGTAAGTATTCGCTTGGGTGAATGTATCGCCGACCGTCAGTGGATAGAATCCCCGCAAGGGGCGCGACAGAGGCAAGGGATCCCGAGTAATTCCATAGCCCGTACGGATAACAGTCGTATCGTTTAAGCGATACGCGAGCCCGATCCTCGGGCTGAACATTTTGTGGCTGATCGTTACTCCGAGGTCCTTTGGCAAGCCGCCCGCACCACCGAGAGTGACGATATTCGTATTCGGGTCGTATTCTTCGATGCCACCGCGACCGGCCCGCGTCATAATCGGATATAGCTCATAACGCAGCCCGAGCGTTGCGGTGAGCTTCGGCGTGACCTGCCAGCGGTCCCTGAAATACCACCCGAATTGCAATTCGTACGTAGTCATCTTTTCGTATTGAATGCTTCTCCCAACGCTGGAAGTAAGGCCTAACAAGAACGCGGCATAAGCGTTGAATTGCGTGGTTGTGTAATTTGGGCTATTCAGCGCGGTCAAGCCTTGGCCGAAATCCAATTCGCCGCGAGGCCCCGCCCCGAGTTCCGGCTGATAGTGGTTCAAGTGATGACGGATACCATCGAAACCCATTCGGAATTCGTGGGAACCGTGGACAATTCCGAAGTTCTGGCTGGTAGCAAAGCTCTGGTCGTTGCGAAAGGCGGGGATCCAGCTACTGTCATTGCCAACATCGGTGTACCCGCTGATAGCAAAGAAGGGCAGGCCGCTTTCCCTCGGGTCGGGGCCGTTTGTACCGGGGATGCCGAACACCTTAGATCCCCAGTTAGTGCCAAAATCCTTTCCAATGCTGATATGCCCCAGACGGGTGAAACCGTAGGTGGCGTCATAGATTTTGTTAGGACTTAACGTATAGGTATAACCCACGGTCGCAATGTTCACCGAAGTATCACCCGTCGCGGGACCGCCATCGCAAAGGCAGGGGCCACCGGCCGCGCCAAGGCCGAATACTCCAGTGACATCGGCCTGCATGTATCCGTACCGGACGAACAGGTGCCATTTCTCTGTTGGAATGATGTCGGTTTTGAAATCGACGTTCTTCCGGTCGAATCTCTGGCCTGCAGAGTTGAAGAAGTTGTTGGCAAAACCCGGCAAATTCGGTAACGGGATGAGCGCTTGCACTTTCTGTGCGATGGGGCTGATTTCGCCTGCTGGGATCATGTCGTTCAAGAAAGGTGTGCGACCGGTTCCATCGGCGTTACCGGTGGCAGGATTGTAGATGATCGCGCCGGTTCCGCTGAAGTCGCCCGCTCTTTGTGCGGCAGTAGGGACGGTGAATAGAGCGTTTCGATTGACACGCTCGAAGGTTCCCTCATAACCTCCAAAGAAGAACCATTTATTCTTCAGAAGAGGCCCGCCCAGCGTAAACCCGGGAATCGTTCGAATGCTCTTAGGCTTCTTCGGGTCGGTAAAGAAATAGTTCTTCGCTCCGAAAAAACTGTTTTCGAGGTATCCAAAGGCGGTACCGTGGAGGCTGTTGGTGCCGGACTTCGTGACCACTGTGATAGCGGCGCCCCCGGCCATGCCTTGATCGGCATCGAAATTGTTCGTTGAGATGTTGACCGTTTCAATGGTTTCGGCTGGGGGAACATATACCGTGTGGTGCGGGAGCCACACAAAGATGTTCACCGCTCCATCTAGCTTGGTGCCGTTGTTGTTCCGATTTGTGCCATTGATATTCGTGGTTAGTGCTCGGGCCGGTGTATCGGTATTGGCGTTCTGGAACGT
>JAABUQ010000992.1_pt1 | contig 64026 bp, 85 predicted proteins | sample 5560001 | NCBI WGS metagenome assembly JAABUQ01 (sample SAMN10711888, study PRJNA513371) | rock metagenome | isolation source: Antarctica rocks | place: Antarctica: Victoria Land, Finger Mt nord | collected 2015-12-18
GCGCGATCACCGCATACGTGCGCGATCACAACAAGACGGCCGAGCCGTTTATCTGGACTAAATCGGCGCGAACGATCATGCGAAAGATTAATAAGTGTCATGCCATTTATGGCGGGTCACACTAGCACGGCGACAAGCGATCCAAATCGCTCCACTAATTCGACAAGCTCAGCTTCAAGATGATCGTCAGGATGACTCGCCCGTGGCATAACCTCGCTACCGCGTGAGTTGTCATCGCTATAAAGAGCTGGCTTGCGAGACGTTGCGCGCGGAGTAACCACAACGAGAGGCTCGTCGGCCCACTGGTGAGAGTTAGACACGCGCTGCCGGCCAACCAGATCATCGAGAGACACGTTAAGCACGTCTGCGATCGTCTCTAACATTGATATTGTGGGATCCGTCTTGCCAATTTCGATATCTGATATTGCCCCGGGATCGACGCCGACGCGGTTCGCAAGCTGCACCTGGCTATAACGAAGCTGCTTTCGTGCCTCGCGTACGCCTGACGAAACTCGAGCGCGCCAGGCCTCGTCGGCTTTCCGTTCCTCCCGCTTCTCGAATCGTTCCATCCCGCATGTCAACTTAGGCATATAGCGCCGAAACTTTCGGGCATACAATGTCGTCCATCTTGCCGACGAACACCGCGCCCGGCAGGCCCAGGTCGCTTAGCGTCATGGCAGCTCGCAAGGTAGCAGGCCAAACAACCGGGCGGCGCGGCAACGCCACCAGCTTCTCGACGCCGCTCGCCGTCGCGGAAGAGGCGCTGATCGAGGCGCAGGCCCGTTTTGATCGCGCAGCCCACAAGCGGATCGCCGACGTCGACGCCGCCGAGCGAGCGTTCGTCGCCGAACTTTCTTCCGTGCGTCAGCACCTGCGCTTGACCACCGCCTCGATTAGCGGCGTCGCCCTCCACGGTGCGCCCTAATGGCCGCCATGCGGACCGCCCAAATCATCTGCGATACCTGCGGCGGCGAGGTCCTTCTTGAGACCGGCGATGACGGGCTCGCGGGGCTCTGCGAAAGCTGCTCGGAGAACGTCTGTGGTCCGTGTGCGATTCGCACGAGCACCGGCCAGATATGCCCGGCCTGCGACGTGGCGACGAAATGAGCTTCGCGAAAGCTCGAGCCACAAAGCGCGCGCACGACATTATCGGTGACCTGAGCGATTTGCAGTTGCTTACGCCGAGCGAGGTCGCGCGTCGCACCGGCATCAGCCGCCGGCAAGTCGGTCGCCTCGTGCGGAGTGGCAAGCTGCACCCGATCTGGACCGGCGCTCGCTACCGCATTGCCTTCACTGACCTAGAGCGATTTCTCGCTACCGCACGAGTCGGCAAATGAGAACGCGCGCGCTTGACCGCGACGTTAGGGTTCCCCTTTTCACGCTCGCACCCACACATGCTGAGAGCGCCGCCTTGCACGGCGACGCCCTCGATGGAGATGATATGGTCCACAGCAACTATAGCACGGCGCGCAAGCCTGTGCCGCCGTCGAACGTGACGCCGCTTCCGCAGCAACGCCGTTGCGACGATCGAGTACGTTCCGGCCCGCGCGCCGGACGTCCGTGCCGCAATCCCGCCACCCACTTCATCCCAAGCATGCGATACAACGTCTGCGGTCAGCACGCGGAGTGCTATCGCGACGCGACGCTTGGAGCCGGTTTGTCCTGGTTCGAGTTGCCCGGTTCCGTGAACGTGGCGGCCATGGTTCGGCTGGAATTTTTCGCAGACGACAACGCGCGCGCATTCGATCTTAGCGGGACCGAGGTCGCGGTCGTCCTGCGCGACGCGAACGGCGTGTGGCGCGCGTTTGCGATTGCCGATCACCGCACGGGTGTTGCGGAGTCGGCAAGCGCTGCGGTTCAGGCGCTCGGGTTTGTCGTCGACGAGCGCGAGCTATGACGAGCACAACATACAATGAATTCGCCACGCTTCGCGAGGCACTGGACGCGCATGCTGCGTGGAGCCAGGGTGCTGGCGGAGGCAAACGCCTCGACCTAAGCGGCGCGTATCTCAGCGGCGCGAATCTCAGCGGCGCGTATCTCAGCGGCGCGGCGCGAATCTCAGCGGCGCGTATCTCAGCGGCGCGAATCTCAGCGGCGCGTATCTCAGCGGCGCGAATCTCAGCGGCGCGAATCTCAGCGGCGCGTATCTCAGCGGCGCGAATCTCAGCGGCGCGAATCTCAGCGGCGCGAATCTCAGCGGCGCGAATCTCAGCGGCGCGTATCTCAGCGGCGCGAATCTCAGCGGCGCGAATCTCAGCGGCGCGTATCTCAGCGGCGCGTATCTCAGCGGCGCGAATCTCCGAGACGCGAATCTCAGCGGCGCGTATCTCCGCGGCGCGTATCTCCGCGGCGCGTATCTCAGCGGCGCGTTAACGTGGGAGAAGTACCTCTCCGATCTCGTCCCGGCCCTTTGCGTTGCTGGCGGCAAGTCGTTGGCGGAAGTCGCAGCCGGCTGGAGCTGCCACGACTGGAGCAACTGCCCGATGCACATCGCATTTGACGCTCCGACGCAAGCCGACGTGCCAGCGCTCTATCGGCGCGAGGCTGAGCTTTTTATCACCCTTTTCGACGCTGGTTTAATTCCAAACCCATTAGGGACCCACGCAGATGCCACGGGGCGGTCGGCATGAACGTTTACCTTGCGGTGATGTGTACTGGCCTCGTCATCGCGACGGCGGTCGCGGCGTATGTAACATATCTCGTCTGCACGTGGAAGCCGGACTCCGAGTACCTCGATCGGCTTGATGCCGATCTTGGCGAGCGGGCGAAATGAAAGATTACACCATTAAGGGCGGCTCATACTGTGGCGCTTGCACTCATGCTGCGAGCAGGCACGTTCGAGGGACTTGCAAGGGGCCGAGTGACCTGATTCGGCGGGATTGTCCCTGCGATTGTACGCGTTCTAACGCGACAGTTAAAGACGGCGCGGCTGGGCACGCAGCGCCCACAGGAATCGCCAAGCGACGAGCGGCTGCGCAATTTAAGCAAGGGTCGGAGGAGCTCGCATGAGCGCGCTTCATCCCCCGATCGCATCGAAGCCCTGTCGCTGCGGCCAGCGCGTACGCGTTGCGAGCGATCTCGACGGCAATCGCGTCTTGCTTGACGTCGCGCCTTCGGCCCGCGGTACATTCTTGACGATCGTCGCGTGGAACGCGCAGACGATATACGTCGGCGAGCCCGACCCGCGTGAATTCATCCCGCAGCGCGAGCGCTTTGCGAAGCATGTGCATGCTGCGAAAGCGGCGGCGGCATGAGCGCCCTCACACATTGCCATCCGAAGCTGGCCCACGACATTGCCTACGATCTCAAGGACCTTTTCTTCAGCGGCGACCTGGACGATGGGAAGACGATTCGTGTACGCGCGCACATTCGTGGACGCGGCGATGCCGTGCAGCTTAAAAATTACGCTGTCGCGTCGAGTGCCGCATCATGAGCACGGCGGTGGAGTCGCTAGCAAGCGATCCTGACGTCCGGCGTTCCGGAGTTGGAAGCTCTGACGCAGCGCCGTCCGTTGGCCTTTCACGAAACAAGACGCGCGGCGCGCTCTGGGCCGAAAAACTCGGTCTTGAGAGCGGTACGCCTGACAACGCTTTCATGAAGCGCGGCCGACGATATGAGCCGCTCGTCGCGGAGACGTTCGAGGAAGAGACGGGGCTTAAGCTCCATCGCGTCAATCAAACGCTGCGCAATCCCGAGTATCCGTTCATGATGGCGCATCTTGACCGTCGCATTGTCGGACAGCCCACGATCGTCGAAATCAAAACGGTTGGCCTGTTTGCAAGCCGCGATGAATGGGGCGAGAGCGGCTCTTCCGATGTCCCGACGGACGTCTATTTACAGGTTCAGCATCAACTGTGCTGCGCACCGCGCATGGAATCGGCTTTTGTCGCCGCATTATTCAGCCTCGACGACTTCCGAATCTATCCGATAGCCGCAGACCCCGAAACAATGGCGGTCCTCGTTGCGGAGGAATCGGGCTTTTGGGACCTCGTTCTCAGTAAAACGTCGCCTGCGCCGCGGTCGTACGTCGATGTGCAGCGCATGTTTCCAAAACATATCGAGAAGGCGATCGAAGCTGACGAAGCTGCGCTTGGCGCCTATTTAACGTATCGCGAAAACAAGGCGCATGAGAAAGAAGTCAAGGCGCTGCTCAAGCCGCTGCAAATGCAGATCGGGGCTTTTCTCGAAGAGCACGATACGCTCACGGTCGACGGCGAGCCGGTGCTCACCTGGAGAACTCAGTCGTCCCGTCGTTTTTCAGAGTCGGCGTTTAAGGCCGATCATCCCGACCTATACGCGAAGTTTCTGCGTGATTTGCCCTCGCGCGTAATGCGCTTGAAAGGGGAACTATGAGTCAACTTGCCAGTCGCGGCGGGGCGTCACTTGCCACGGCCGCGCCGCGCCCGCTCGCGGAACGCTTGGGCTACGAGCCGCAAACCCTCGATTTCATTCGTTCTGAGATTGCCAACGGCGCGCCCGACTTACAGCTTGAATACTTTTTGCGCTTCTGCGCCGCCAAGCAGCTTGATCCGACAGCGCGCGAAGTGTATTTCATTCCGCGCATGGACAGTGGTTCGAAGAAATGGACCGTCCAGATCGGCATTGATGGATACCGGGCGCTCGCCGAACGAAGTGGGGAATACGACGGACAGGACGATGCGGAGTTCGAGTACGGTGCGAACGGCGAACTGCGCTCGGCCAAGGTACGTGTGCATCGCAAAGGCATGGCACGTGGCGTCTCGGCGACTGCGCGCTGGAGTGAGTACGTGCAGACGAAGGACGGTCGTCCGACGGCGATGTGGGCTCGCATGGGCCACAATCAGCTCGCAAAATGCTTCGACGAGCAGACGGAAATACTCACCGACCAAGGGTTCCAGAAGTTTGCGGTTGTTACGGGCAACGTGCTACAAGTGACTGAGCGCGGATTGGAGATTGCGCGCGGCGCACTGCCCTTTCAGCAAGCATACGCCGGTCCTATGGTGGCGTACGAGAGCGACGATCTAAACTTCTGCGTAACTCCTAACCACGACATGGTTACGACCGTGGGACGGATGGAGGCAAGTGCACTCTACGCGGTTTCGCGCGCTAACGCAAAAGATAGCGTGTCTATCCCGCGTTCCGTTCTTGGCTCGCGTCTTGACGATAGCCGCTATGCCGACAAGCAACTCGTACTGTTCGCGGCGTACCTCGCAGACGGGTATGCCGGAAATGGGCGGGCTGCAATAAGCGTAAGCCGCCCGCGCAAAGTCGAGGAATTGCGGGCGCTGGGGCTGCATCGGAGTGAGGGTGTGGTTCATTCACGCGGGGCGATTGCGGTTGGGCGGTCGGGCAGGCAGGTAACATCGAACTTCGACAAGGCGCTATTTGAATACGATCCCGAGGCGATAGCCCCGATCGTAACCGATAGCGCGAAGAAGTCCGTTAACCTCCGAACACTCTTGGGGCTATCGCGACGACAAGCGCGTGTGTTTGTTGACGCGCTGCTGCGCTTCGATGGCAGCGAGAATAAGAAAACAGGCGTGCGTCGCTTCTATTCATCTAACGATGGCATAGTTCAAGCGTTCGAGTTGGCGTCGGTCGCCGCCGGATATGCCATTTCACCTCGCACGCTTCGAACCTCCGACCTTTCAGTTCGGCCCAATACCACACTGACGGTATCCGGCCGGGATGCGATCCCTGTCGTACGGCAAGGCCGCAAAAATCTACTGGCGGCGGTGGGAGCGAGGCCGTCAGTTGAGATCGTCGCAAACCCCGGTAGCACGGTATGGTGCGTGACTGTTCCGAGCGGCATGATAGTTGTGCGCCGTCGCGGCTTTTCGATGGTATGCGGGAATTGCGCCGAGGCACTCGCGCTTCGCAAAGCGTTTCCGCGACGGCTCGGCGGTATCTACACGACTGAGGAAATGGCGCAAGCGCACAACGTAACGCCGACTCTCTCCGTTCCTGGCAACACGCCTCGTGGCGCCGCGATTCGCGCGCAGATCGAAACGGCAAAGACCGCTCCCGCGGCCGACATGGTCGACCACGTGATTTCGAACTTCGCCGACGAATTACGGGGCAAGAACGTAAGCGAGGTAGGGGAGTTTGTCCGCGGTCGCGCCGCTGCCGCCGGCGTCTCGCGCGACGAAGTCGTGAAGCTCATCGCTGAACTGCCTGGCGGTAAGTTGAGTCCCCGTAACGCACCGATCATCTTAGAGATAATCGACGCTCGCCGTGCCGAGACGATCGAGGTAGACGAGCCGGCTGGTACGGTTACAAACGAAGCACCAGCCGACGAAATCCCGCCGCAACCGGGGCCGACCATCGACTTCACAACGATGACCTCCGAGCAGTTGATCGACCTCGTTAACGACGCTGCGTTCTCGCGAAGCGTGTCGCAGGCGGCGCTCAACGTTATTCTGCGCGCGTATGCCGAGGGCGGCCTGACGCCGAGTAACGTTGGTGCCGTGCTGGAGCAAATCGAGAAGCGCGCTGCGGGGAGCGCGTGATGAGCGATATGCGTATTATCGTCTACACCGTCAGGACCCCGTTTGCGGTGACCGTTTGGGCTACTCGCGAACAGGCGATTGCGCAGAAGCATCGACTCGCCGATTTCGCCACATCTGTTGAGGTAGAGCCGCACGTCGTTGATATCGCGGGCGCGGAGATGAGAGGGCGTCGTGAAGCGCATTAGCGATACGCCTTTCGTCGTTCTCGACGTCGAGAGCACGGGGCTTTCCTACGCAGACGGAGATCGAATCGTCGAGTTCGCGGCGAAGCGCTATCCCGAGGGAGACGAGCTGTCGATGCTCGTCAATCCCGGGCGCGATATTCCCGTCACCTCGTCGGCGATCCACAGCCTCGTCGATGCCGATGTGGTAGACGCCCTTAAACTTGAGGATGCATATACCGAGATCGGTCAGTTCGTGGGCCCTCGGGATATCGCAGTAGCGCACAACGCAGTTTTCGATACGACGATGCTGCCCTGCTTGGCCGGCCGCCGCACGCTCTGCACGAAGCGCTTAGCGCAGCATCTCCTCTATAATGCGCCGGCGTACTCGAACGCCGTCTTGCGTTATCACCTCGGCGGCGCGAAGCTGGACTTGCGCGGCATTCCGCCGCACCGCGCTCTCGCTGACGTGCTCGTGACGTCGTTTATCTTCGGGAAGCTGCTCGACGCCTATTTCGCCCTAGGCCACCCCGACGATATTGATGCGCTCCTCGCGCTTGCGGCGTCGCCAATTCGATACACGCATATGCCATTTGGGAAGTACAGGAACTGCGTCATAGCGGATATCGACACGCGATACCTACAGTGGGCGCTTAGTCCACGCGGATTAAGCGATCTTGACGCGGACTTACGCACCAGCCTTGTGGCGGAGCTCGCAAATCGCAATCGGCGCGCGGTCCCGGCATGAACGCGATCGAGCCGCGGCCCTGTAAAACGTGCCGCCGCGTTCACGACACAATCGCCGCTGGCGATCGCGTCCTGGTCACCGGTTGCATTGCTGGCTTCCACGTCGGACGCAAAGGGGCCGTCGCGAGAGATCAAAGCAAGGCCTTTTTCGACGGATATTGCGTCAACTTCGCCGACGGCGGACATTGCCATAGCGCGCTCGTCCATCTCATCGAGGCGCATCCATGAACGCGCGCGAGCCGCGTTACCGGCACTCGCGTCCAGCCGTCGAGGATCGCGGAAGCCTCCTCGATCGGCTCTTGTGGTCGAACGAGTACCACGACGTCATTACACGCGGCCTGGTAGCACTTTGCGGCGTGCTCGCGACGGTTGTGGTCGTCTATCAGGTCTCACTCGCGATCGCTCGCGGCACGCAGGCGGTCGTCCCATGATACGCATCTCGCCGCAAGATCTCTCAAATATTCTCCCCCGGCTCATTTCAGAAGGACTTCCCATGCCAATCACTTCCGACGCCACAACGAAGAAGCCGCGCGATACCTGGAAACATACCGAAATTCCGGCGCTGATCCGCGAGTACGAACAGCACGGGCTTCCAGCCGCACGGAAACTCTATCCTGATCGCGACGTCGACGCGAAGCTTCAGACGCTAAACTTACTTGACATCACCAAAGACGAGCGCTTTCAGATCGAATCGTTCATCGCCACCATCGGCACGATGTCGCATCCGACGATTGCCGTCCGCTATCTTAAATCAGCGCTCGCGGCGGCGATGAAGTTTGACGGCGAAAATCCACTTGTGCGGTAGCGACGGTCAACAAATTTCCGCCTCGGTGCGCGGACGGTACGAGTCCCCGTTGCGGCTCGATTCGTCGAGGCCCACGTCGTTATCAGCGGCGCGGGCCTCCAGGAGACCTCGGTGTTTGCGATTCTCGGCCTTGCACAAACCGGACCTCAAATCATGCCTAGAAATGACGTCCGGTTGATTGAATCTAAACGTCTTGGAGTCGCCCGTGCTTTTTCAATGCCCCGTCATCTCAGAGCGCTCTGGAACACGGACGTCACGACTGTAATGCCTTACGTTCGTGTCAAGACCAGCGCTCGCCATAGCCTGCGCCTCCGCCGCGTCTCCGATAGCGCGAAGGCCGCGTGGTGGGCGAGCCTCGCGCTTGCCGAGGAGTGCGCATGCAAGGGGGCGCTGATCGGGTCATTCGCGCATGAAAACCTCGGCTTAATGACACTTGTGGAGATAGCAGATGATCTCCATATTCCCGAGCGCACCATTGCAAAAATCGCCGAGGAACTCTGCGCCGTAGACCTGTGGAATCATGGAAACGACGGGTCGTATCGCGTTTCGAAATTCGAGGAGGAGACGACGCCAGTAGACCCGCGGGCGGCGGAGCGCGTCCGTCGGTTCCGAGATCGGAAACGGTCCGGTAACGCCGTTTCTGTAACGCATGTAACGGCGTTACCAAGCGTTACGGTAACGGAAAGTAACGCCGTTACAAAGCGTTACGGTAACGGCAATGTAACGTTCCCTGTAACGCCCCCTGTAACGGCTCAGAAGAGAGAGATAGAGTTAGAGAGTAACCTCGCTTCGCTCGGTTACGTCGCGCGCGAGGAAACGCCGTTACAAAGCGTTACTGTAACGCCGTTACAAGCCGTTACCGAACCGGCACCAGATTCGCCGGAAGCGGCGCTTTCACGCTCATATTCGCCGGAAGTGGCTCTTGCTCACTGGTTCGTCACGACTGGCGTCGAGCTCGGTGGCATCCCAGCCCACGTCGGTCTTGACGTCACTGCTGCGGCGCTAAAACAGTCGCTCGATGACGCCAAAGCGCTGCTCACAAGCTACGGCCGGGACGAGGTGGAGCAGCGTGCGCGGCGCTTTTTTGCCGCAGTTAAAGCGCACAAAATCCGGCGCACGCCGTCGATTTCATCGCTCGCTGCGGCGTGGGATTGGGACGTCATTGCCGGAGTTCTGGCTCCGTCTGAATCGCCGGCCAAGACCCCGGCGATGAGCGAGACTGGCCGCCGATTGAGCGAGCAATATGCCCGTGTTGCCGCCGAGAAAAAGGTCGCTAAAGAGGCCGCGAAAGAGGCCGACGAGGCCGCCAAATGAGGCAAACAACCTTGGTCTCAGCAAGCGAAACTGCGGCGGAAATTGTTGCTCGCATCGCTGAGATTCGGGCGGAAAACGACGCGGCTCGGCGAGGCGAAGATGCCGACCTTTCGGACGCTCGGCGCGAAATCTTGCGGCAAGAAGCGGCCGTAAGCAAAGCGCGGTCGTTGAGCATCGTCGGGGATCGCTTTGCGCACCGGACGTTCGGCACGTTCAAAACACGGCCTGAGAACGCGCAGGCGCTCGTTGCGGCACGTTACGCGATTGCTGATACCCCGATCATCGGCGCGGCGTTCTACGGGGCTCCAGGAGTCGGGAAGAGCCATCTCGCCGGTGCGGTCGCCCATGAACTCATCGGGCGCGGTACGGCGGTGATCGTCGACAGCGTCAATGCGCTTTTGCGGCGCATTCGCTCGACGTTCGACGCGGGCGTGCAGCTCACCGAGGATGAGGTCGTGCGCCGGGTGTCCAGCGTGCCGCTCTTGGTGCTCGACGACCTTGGCAAAGAGCACCTGACGCCGTGGAGTGCGACGACGCTGTGGGACATCGTGAACGCCCGCTACGAACGCAATCTGCCGCTGATCGTGACGTCCAATAGCGACCTTGCCGGGCTCGCTGCGCGTTACTCGCGATCGATTGATGGACTCGACGAGCAGACGCTGCCGGCGATGTTCGATCGCATCGTGGAGATGGTGGGCGGGATCGATCGATTCATTGCGGTCGGCGGTGAATCGCAACGCGCCCGTATTGAGGCGGTGCGATGACTACTCTGACACACGTTTCGAAACACCCCGACCGTATTCGCGCAGCAGTACGCGCGCTGGAAGCCTGGGACCGCGCGAGGTTCTTGTGCGTCGAGCCGATCCACAAGTTCGATTACCGAAGCTGGCATTGCGGGACCACGGCGTGCGCGGGCGGCTTTCTTGCGGTACATCCCGCCTTTCGGGCGCGAGGCCTTGTGACAAACGATCTGCTGCTCAGCCCACGGTTTCACCGAGAAGACGGCATAAACGCGCTAGCTCTCTTTTTCGATGTTTCCTGTCGGATTGCCACGTATTGGTTTATTTTAGCGGGTAAAGATTGTGGGAAGCCGAGGGGCGACGTCCCGCCGCAAGACGTGGCTAACGCGATGCGCGCGTATTTGCGCGAGATTGGCGAAGAGCACGCACCGGCCGGAACCGTCGCCGCGCGGACGATGCCATGACGTACGACCTCATCGACGATATCTGGCTCCTCGCTGCCACCGTGGCCGAACTTCAGTGCGAGAACGCAAAGCTGCGCGGACGCATCGAGGTACTGCAAACCGCGGCCTTCACGACCAGCGAGGCGCACGCAAACGAATCGCGCGCACTGGGCTATCGCCTACAGATGATCGAGGCCGCCGTTGCCGATCTCGCGCGGGAAGGCCGCCATCCCGACGCCGATGCGTTACTGCGGCAGCGGCTTGGGGTCGACAAAGCCGGGCGCGTCGTTAGTTTACGGGGTGTGGCTTGAGCACGGCCATTAATCTGCGTCACGCCACGATCTCAGCGCGAGGTCGACGAAAACGCTTCTCCCGACCTCACGTCGTTCGGCTTTTAAGGAGTTCCACATGACGACCACGACCCGCACGACCGTCGACGGCGACGAAGCTGAAATCAAACAGCGGCCAGAGATCGAGCAACTTGCGATTATCGAGTCATCGACGGAAGAACTTTGCGCGCTGCTATCGGCGAAAGACCACGAACTTCGCGATCAAGACGACTTGGTCGATCGTGAAAAGAAGAAGCTCAAAGCGCTCGAATCGCAGCACGAAGAGATCGTGCGCGAGCTGGCGCGCCGCGGTGATCCCGGCCGCGCGCTCCCGCTCTTTGCGCCGAAGCCGCACACCAACGGCAGTGCCGGCGCCAGCGTTGCGACCGCGACGAGCGAGCCAATCGAGCAGCCGGGCACAATGCGTCTAGCACTACCTGGCGCGGCGGCTGAACGCGGCGCGTACGAGCGTATTCCGCAGGAAGCGGCCCCGGAGCTCTGCATCTGCGGGTCGCTCATGACGGCGAGCGCTGAAGAGCACGATCGCGAGCACGCGAAGGCGGTTGCGGACCTCGTCGCGGAGATCGCGCCGGCGGCTGCGGCGGGGCCTCGCGCGATCGGTGGCGTCAACGCGCCTGGGTTTCCGTGCCATGAGCCAGCGTGCGGGAAGATCATCGCGTTTGCGATCTCGCCAAATCTCAAAGCGTTGCCGGTCGACGTCGTGCCGACCGAAGATGGCGAGTACGTCGTCACAGGCGACGTTGAGTTCGAAGGCAAGACCCGCGTGCAGCTCGCGTTAGCGAAAAAGCATCCCGCTGTTGCGCAGTGCTATACGTCACATTTCAAAACGTGCGCCGCCCCTGGCCGATTCTCGCGGAACGGCGGAGCGACGAAAAAAGCGCGCCCAAAGCTGAGCGCCGGAACCGGGGTGCCGCATGGTCGGTGACGGCGCGTTAGCGATCTCGTTGGAGCGACCGCGTGTACGACACGTGATGTTTGAGTGGCCCGACCTGTGAAGGCGCTACGCAGCCTGTCTCAGTCGGAGATAAGCGCGATCGTCGAGATGCGCGAAAGCGGCGCAACATATCGGGACATTGCGACCAACATTTGCTGCTCAGTCGGTGCCGTAAATTACCATTGCCTGAAGTTCGGGGCAGAGAGTCCACTCGCAAAGAGTCGACCCAAGAAAAGTGTTGTCGATCCTGGTCCTCTTATTATACGGCGTGGCGATCACTTCTTGCGCCGATACACGCCGGCCGAGGACGTCGTCCTGCTACAGATAGAGAGCAGCGGAGCGTCCCTAGTCGAAATTGCACGAGCTCTACAGAGGCGACATAATTCCGTAAAGGGTCGCCTAATGACGTTGGCGCGCCGTCAGGAGCGCTTAAGCGGAGGATGTAACTTGACGGCACCGCAACCCGACGTTCGCGCATTGCAAATTCGCTGCGCATACCTGCAACGGCTCTACCACGACGCGCTTGAGCGCGGGCGGCAAGCGCGGGTGCTCATCAAGGAATCCTTTGATCCCGGGGCAGAGCAGCCGGGGTTCGTTCGGGCGCCCGATCTCGATGCGGTGCTGCGGTGGAAGCCATGAGCTTGCGTCCGCAGTTTCCCGCAAAGGTTTGTGAAACGCGCTGCGCTTCGTGTATTTTCGGCCCGAACTCACCGCTTCGGCGTACGAGGTTCGCCGAGCTTGCGAAGCGGTGGGCAAAGATGCGCGGCGGTCATCAATCGTGCCATCAGTACGGGACGACGGAAGGCGGCGAAGACGTCTGTTGCCGCGGCTTTTGGGATACGCAGGTGACCGATGAAGTGCGCGAGGCTTGTGTTGCAGCCGAGTGGGTCGTCTTTGTTCCGGCTGCGCCGAGCGATTCGCGCGTCAGCATGGATAGCAACGTGCGTGAAATCGCAACGACAACAAAAGAGAAAAGCGATGCTTGATACTGACGAGATGCAAGAACGCGCCATGCGCAAAGTCGCGAATACGCTGACGTGCGCAGCGTTTGGGCACGAGTATGTCGACGCGATACTCGCGAGCGTCCTTGCGGGACGACTCGCGCGCAGGTGCCGGCTCTGCGGTCAGAAGGAGACCAACGATGCCTGAGACCCAAGACGACGTGGTGGCAGAAGCCCTTGATCAGACGGGCTGCCGCGACGTGTCGCATCTCGTCGGGACGTTGCTCGCGTCCATCGACAGTTATATCCGCGTGAACGCGCAGATTGCTGCGGACAATATCGCTGCGCGCAACGCGCTCGCCGATTCGACAAAGCGATTTGAAGCCGTTACAGATGGCGTGCGGTTTGGCTGCGAGTGCGGACGGTTCGTATCTATCGTGTGGGATAACCGTTGTTATTTTCCGGCGGGCCACGATGAAGACGGGTGCATGGCAGGATGACGATGTTCGAAATACTAGGCGAGGTGCGCGTGTTGCGCACGGACGACGGGAACCGTGGACGCAACGCGGTCATCCTGCTCGCGCGAGAACTGGCGGTCGCATTCGAAATATCGCAGAGACGAGCGGAGCGCCTTGATGAGTTGTGGGCGGAGACGACGAGCGAGTGCATTCGTGCCGATGATCGCGCGAACAAGGCGGAGGCAGCGATCGCGCGAGTTCGCGAACTTGTTGGGGCGTGGCAAGGCGCGGAACACATGACGTACCGGATGCTCGCACGCGATGTCCTGGAAGCGCTCGACGGCATGCCAGCGTCGACGCGTCAGGATTCGGTATCGTGCTGCGACGAGATCAAAAAACCATGACCATCGTTGATACGTTAGGTAGTACCCGCCCTGACCACACACACTTCAGATGCGTGATAGGTGCCGATTCGCAATACGGGCACAATCATTACTGCGAAATAGTCGCAGAAGAATGCGACGACGCAGAGTGCTTCAATGACGGAGAGGTTCACGAACTTGCTATGACAAGGATGCCCGCGACCGAGCCCACGCTCGATCTCGCCGAAATCGAAGCACGCGCGAAAAGCTTTGGCCCGATTACTTGGAGCGTCCCAAGCGATAAGGTCCTGGCTGACCTTTTTGACCTCATCGCCGAAGTGCGTCGCCTGCGCGAGCAATGTGACGCAGAACGCGCGACCGTTGAGCGGCTGCGAGAATACCATGCCCAAGATTGGAAGGCGCGTCGGGCGCGCGAAGATGAGCTTCTGGCGCGCCTCATCGACGCGGCCAATGTTCACGGTGAGTATTTACGACGCGCGGAGGCGGCCGAAGAAGAAGTGCGTTGTCTCCAAGCCGAAAACAAGCGGTTAGACTCACTCTGGACTGAGACGACGCTCGAAGTCATTTGCAAGACGGATCGAGTAAACGCTGCCGAAGAAGAAAATAAGCAACTGCGCTCGGCGGTGGCGCGCGTGGGACGTGCGCGGCAATGCGACGACGCAGATGATTGTGAATGCGTGTGTTGCAAGGCGTTTCGCGCGGCGCTCCACGGCGAGCCTCCGCGCGCGGAGGCCGATGAGGCCACGCCATGAGAGTTTCGCGATTTGAGATCAAGAACGCCGCGTTAAAGCTTTCTGAAGAACTCAAGGAGGCTGTGAACCGCCACGCTGATTCATATATGGTCAACGTGGTCGTGGCGATGTCTCCCGACGTCATGCGAGCGGTCGCTGGCCACATCGCACGTAGCGTTGAAGGCGTTGCAATGCCCGCACGTATCTGGCCTGGCGCGTCTGTTACGCCAGAGTGTCTTGAAGACGGCAGGTTTCCGCACCACGCCACGAGGGAGCGGGATAGGATGGAGACCTCCGACTACTGGCCCCATCACTACGGACCCGAGTGGTGCGACGAATGCGACGTGCGCGCCACGAATCGCCCCGGCGGCATTTGCGATTATTGCCTAAGCTTGCGAAAGACGAAGATCGCGGCAAGATCTGACGAGAAGCGCAGCGGGCCCGACGGCGATGCGACGTGAGCTCGCGCGCGATCGGGTCTGCTAAAACAGCGAGAAAAGCCGTTGTGATACGACCCTCCGACGAGACGTATCAAGAATTTTGCTTAACTTGCGTGGATTACCGTCACACATCGCCTCGCGCTCGGGCCTGGCTTGCGCGCGTTTTGTTTGCGTACGCGGTTGATCATCCGGACGACGCACTGCGTGAATTTTATTCACGTATAGGCGAAGCACGACGGGCGAGGCTAAAAGCGGCCGAGAAACCGGACGACGCGACGTGAGTGACGTGCTGGTCGTCACGGCATTCGTTCCTGGCGCCTATCCGAGCGTGAACGCCGTGGGGCGCGATAGCTTTCGCGGCGGGCGCAAGTCGCCGGAATACGTTGACCTGTTCGCTGCGGTGCGGGATGCTGCAGAAGCAGAAACCGCACGCATCGGCTGGGTCTGCGCCGAGTATCCGTGCGATGTCTCGGTCACGTTCTATCATCGCGATAAGCGCCGCCGAGATTGCTCGAATTTGGCAAAAACGGAGCTCGACGCCTTGACTGCGGCGGGCGTGTGGGTCGATGACACGTTGGCGCGCGCCGTACATCTTGACATCGAGTACGATCCGGCGGGAGAATCGCGCGTGGTGATCGTCGTCCGCCGGAAGTTCGCGGTCCACGTGGCGCAGGTATCGCCATTGCTCGCCAAAGCGCGCAGGACGCGCGGAAGGTCGCCCGAGAGTGAACTGGTGCATGCGGAGGCTCCGAAACCGCCTGGGCGCGTTGCGTATATCAACGGGAAGCCCGTGCCCCGCGAGCAGGCGTTGGCGGAAATTCGCGGAGGAAAGCTGCGTTGAGTCTTCGCGAAGACCAGGTGGAGGCGCGTATGCGGCATCTCCTCGATCAAGAGGCCGCCGCCGAGTCGCCCTCTGCGCCAGCAATTCCTCGGTGTCTGCATCGTGCGTGCCCGCGGCTTTGCCACGGCAGTCCGCGAAACGCTGTATCTCGGCTGCAATCCCGGCGGCGAAGTTCAGGGATACGAGCTGCCCGCCGATGTGCCGTTCCAGCCTGGCGACCTCGGGCGGCTGCTTACGAAGAGCGAAGCGGCTGCGATCAACGCGCGCGTTGCGAAAGCGGTGAAGACGTGAGCGCGTGCTATCTCACTTCAAGCTTGGAGGCACGGAGATGAAGCGCGAGCTCATTTTGGTCGTCACGTTCGACTTCACGACGCAGTTGCGGAAATATGCAGGTTAAAAATGAGGAGGACGATGATGGAGAGTGAAGGCGACCATGGCTATCAGGCCGATAGCCACTTACCAGAAGCGCTGTGTTACGAATGCGGGATGGGCGAGGAGTATCATCCGCCGGAGGCTCGCTACGATCGCGACAAGTCGCTGTGTCATGCGGTCAATGAACGCGGCGAACGTTGCTTTTATGGACGCGATCATTCCGTCGGGCACCACCGATTTCCGGCGGATATCGCTGCGACGTTGAGTGAGGAGATGTTTTGATGGCGAGTGATTTCAAGCCCGGTCGCGCAAAGGCTGCGGTAGTCATCGTTAGTCGCTCGGTTGCACACTGTGCCTGACCTCAACCTCGGTCGGGCTCGGTTCGCGCGGCCGATGAACTCTTTCCGACGGGAGCGCAGCGATGAAACTTGACGACGCGCCCGCACCCGCGCCGGCGGCTGCGGGCTGATGGCCCTCTGCGTCGCTTGCGCCGGCCGCACGGGCCGCTTCGATCGCGAAGGCACCTGGGTTCCATGCGCGCGCTGCGAGGCGAGCGGGGACGAGCCGCGGCGGCGCATTCCACTGATATTCGATCGCGCGCGGCAAGAACGCGCGCAGAAAGTGCGGCCTTAAATGATCTCGGAAACATCTCGCGCGAAAGCGAAAACCGGCGTGCTCGTACGCTGTTGTGTCTTATGCACGCACGATCTCGAAGGTCACGTATCGCGCGCGAACGGATTCGGTTTCATCCGGCGCGAGTGCTCGGCGCTGGGTTGTGATTGTGGAGGGAATCGGTGAATGTCGTGGTTGCGGTGTTCTTTCACATTCCATGGCCCTTGCGCGCCGTGGACGGTTTCGCCGCGCTCCTTTGCGCCGTCGGCGCGTATCATATCTTGCGTGTCATACAAAAGCGGGAGGCGGCGCAGCGTGAGTTTGAAGCGAAGCAGCAGCGCCAGCGCGATATGTTAGCAATGACCCAGGCTAATGCAATTCTCCGCGCTGGGTGGATTGCTGGAGCGACTCGCTCGCCGTTCATCATCGACGGCACCGAGAACTTAGCCCAAGCGCTGCTGCCGAAGGCCAAGCGCGCAGAGGCCATCATCGCTTATCGCAAGTGGAAAATCGTCGAAGTCGGCGACGTCGTGTTTTTGCAATCGATACATTACGAGACGCCGTGGCCGCCGGGGAAACCGCTGCGCGCCTGTAACTTCAGCGTCGATGAGAACTGTGCGGGTCAAACGGGTGGTATCTATGCCTACTATAATACGCTCGACACCCTCTCGCAAGGAAGTCTATGACGACAGCAACCGAACCCACTGCCGCGCCAGCAGAAGAGACCGGCATCGTTTTCGACCCGGCGAGCTTTACGGTCCAGCCCACCGATTACGACGAGATCAAAGCGCGGCGAGCAAAGTTCATCGAGACGCTGCGTGCAAAGCCGGTCGCACAGATTCGCAACGCGCTTGAGACGGACGCCGGCATGTGCTTTGTCGGCGTCGGCAGAGCCATCATCGATGGCCGCCTTTAAGCCGAAGTTCGCGACGCCGTACGGGCCGGGGGCGGCGAAGTCTCCGGTCCGTGGCGAGGGTGTGGTTAAGTCGTCGCTCGGCGAGAAGTCAAACGTCGCCGCCGTAAGTGACGCATCCTCGTGTCTTGAGCCTCAGTGGCCGATCGAAACGCTTAACGCGGTGGACTTCGTTCTAGCGGTTCCGAAGAAAATGGTGTCGGGGTGGGAGGCCCTTTTAGCCGCGGCCGATCAAGGTGCGCATGAAGAAGCGCTAGAGAAGGTCGCGGTTAGCGTAAAATTGGTGATGAGCGCATTCGTAGGCGATATGACGCTGGCAAAGACGTTCTCGTACACGGAGCTGTCTTCGTTTGTAGAGATTCAGGAGGCCGTTGAAGTCATGAGCGCATATTCGAAAATCATCGTGACAAAGGTGCCGGCGCACGAGCTAATCACGCTGGAACCTGAGCTCAAGAAACAATATCGAGAATTTGCGGACTATTATGGCCTTACGAACAAGGAACTGCAGGCATTCGTCCGCGCTAACGATCGCGGCGCGACGTCCGAGCAACTCGCCGACGCGTTGGAAGCGGCGCCGGTACCGCATTCGCGTCGTTCGACGGAACAGCGCGCGAAGGATGAGGCGGCGCTCGTTGCAGCGCTCGATGCGCTGGCGCCGGTTCCGAAGGCGCCGATCGAAGACTTAACTTTCACGGCGACGGGCGACCTCGTTGTCGCGGATACGCTAAAGACAAAAGTCATCGAGGAGTTGTACCACAAGTTGACCGCGGTTGACGCTGCGAAGAACATGGCTGCTTTCCTTAAGTACGCGTTTTGACATACTCCCCGGCCTAAAGGCCGAGGCTTTACGCCGCCACCGGTAACGGAGACTGCCAGCCGCCTCGCACACCAAAGCACGACGAACCTCGCAGATAATGCGGGTTCGTTTTCTTTAGGAGGGCCGAAAGCGTAAAAAAAAACCGCCCGCCGCATTGCTGCAACGGACGGCTTTGGCGAGTCACGCTAGACTACTGAATCCGGCTGCGGCTTGGCTCATCGGGCACTTCCAGCGATATGAGGATCATGTTGAGCACCTCGACTAACTTCAGATCGATCATGGGGACGCTGGGGAAATCTCGAGAAAGTAAAACTGCCCGGCTTCGAACGGTCGCCCATAGACGCTGACAGCGGGATAGTAGCTTAACCCGAACGCATCCTCTGGGTCTGCGGTTGGCGATGCGGTGAAGGTTGGCGTTTGGACTTGCGTGTACCCGCCCTTGCCGTCTGACACGGACGCCTCATCGGTCTTGGTGCAGAGCATTTTTACACGCATCGGCTTCTTCGATTGTGCGACTTCCATGGACTACGCGCCGATTGCCGAAAGCTTTGCGTCAACTGTTTTTTGCACGTCGCCGATCTGTGCCTGAGCGAGCGTTGAGAGCTGGCTGACCGCCTGATTGATCTGCGTTCCGCCGAAGGCGAGCACGCCGTCGAATACGGTCAGTGGGTACCCGGTGAGGTGGCTTTTTAGCCATGATTCGGCGAAAGCGACTTCATCGCCGACCAACTTAGGAACGGTTGCGCTGGAGTCGCCAAACGCACCGTCGATAGCCGTCTTAAATTTATCGAGCACCGCTTTCTCGAGCGCGAGGCCATCGGCGAGAGCGGGGTTTGTGGTCGTCATTTGTGGCTGTCTCCTTGCCGATCGTCATCGGCGGGAAAGGTTAGCCGCTTACCGACTCGCACGCTAGCCGATTGGTTGCGCGTTTTTGGGCCAGGAACGCAAAAAAGCCCGGCCCGCAGTTAAGCGAGGCCGGGCTTTTTTGCGTTGGTTTTAGAAGCGATTCCGATGCTCGACCGGATCGGGTACTTTTCGGCCGAACGCATACGGCATCATGGCTGTGCGATCTCCGCGATTTTGACGTTTCGCCGTGCCCAGTAGGCGCGCGCGGCCGGCGCGACCATATTTGCGACGATCCACCCCGTGGCATTCGCTCGAATGTAATCCGGGAGTGTACCGTGCGATCCGGTCGCGTACCAGTTTGCAATGAGGCCGCCGAGAACGGCTCCCGCCGTGATGTAGGTCGAATGCCACGCTGCGATGAGCGCAGCTTGATTTGCTGGCGACAGCATCGGGCGCCTTGGAGTCGACGTGCTCGGCTCCGCGCCTTTGGACGGCGATGCGGCCGGTTCGGCGTTGATCGGAGTGACGGTCGGGCCGTTCATCGCCTTCCTCCATGAAATGGCGCAATGGAAACCGGACGACCGTCCGTCGTTCGCGTTCTTGAGCCGTGCGAGGGTGCGTGCATATCGAGGCCAGCGAAGGGAGCGGCGACGACCGCTGGTTGCTCGTCGCGATGCAACTTGTAAAATACGATCGCCACCGCAGGGCCGACAAGTAGCGCGAAGACGAGGATGGGCCAGAAGTCACGAGGTCGGTTGCGGCGGCTCGGTACAACGGGTGAACCGCGGTATCCGGGCGGCAAGGCCCGCGGTGCTGCGGGAGATCCGGCGACGGCCGCGCGGATGGCTGCGTTTGGATCGTTCGTCATGGTGCGTTTATAACCTCAACGCGAAAGAAGCTTGGGAAGCAGCGTGCGAGCACACCAAAGATGGCGAAGACGAGCATAAGCGCGCGAGCGCGGAGGGCGGCGGCGATATATCGCGCGGTCACACGTTCACGATCGCACCGTTTTGAACGAATCCATGCCACGCGCAGCCGCCGCCGACAAGCACGCTCGGCGTGACGGTCAGGTCGTCGATTCCGCTGCCGCTGAACGACCAACGAGCGATGCCCGGAAGAAAGGTGGACGGCACGTCGCGGCCAGCGAAGCAGACGATGACCTGATGAGTTCCGAGTGGCCCACCGTTCCGCGAGAAGCAGCCGGGGCAGAGAAACGAGACGCCGTGCGCCTCCGCGAAAGCGACGTCGGTCTGCATGTCATGCGCAACCGAACCGTCCGCGAAGTGGCGACCGCTCGCGCGAACGAAGGTCGCTTCCAGGTTGCGGAGCGTCATAACCCGTGCTGCTCCTTCGCCGCATTGAGCGCTGTCATAATCTCCGCGTCCGTGTCGGGATGAAACGCAACTGCAAGCGCCCGATAAAGCCGCGAGCGCGCACCGGCCGGACACGCCGCAAACGCCTGATCTACCCACTGCGCACGCAGCGCGCGCGTCTGACGCTCAATCTCGCCCTGCAAGCAGCCTTGGCACCAAAGAAAACCATCCGGCGTCTGAAACGCCGCGGCCGATTTCCGGCACCGGTTGCACTGCGGTGGCACATACGCCATGCCACCGAATACACTGCTGAACGTGAACGTGACGTTCTGTCCCGCGCAACTCGTGAAACTCATCCCCGAAAGCCTACTGCGCCGCCATCTTTGACGCGTTTCGCCATCTCAGCCGCGAACTCGCGCTCTTGCTCAAGATCGGCGGCCGTCGGCGGCTCGATAACGTCGCAGTTAAATCGTCGTGTGAGTCCTCACGCCGCACAAGGCGACGCGAGCCGGAGTGCCACCCCGGCGCTAACTTCACTCATGAGCGCCAACTGCGCTCGTCGCCGGACCTCCAGCGCCGCCGCTACGTCTGCGTGGCATTGCCAGCCACACGATACGCAAACGAAGCGCCTTCTCCGGCGACTCTTCGAGTCAACGCCGCCGCAAGCGGCACACGTCTGGCTCGAATATCTCGCGTCCACGCTGACGACTTGCCGAACGGCCCTTGCAGCCTTTTCGACGATCAGCGTGCGCAATTTTCCAAAGCCTGCGTCGAGCATCGCTCGATTCAGGCCGCGTTTGGCCGCCACGTTGCGGCCTGGTTTTTCGATGGTCCCTTTCGCGCTACGCGTCATGCCTCGCACGTTGAGCACTTCGAGTGCGATCGTGTCGGCCGACACGACGATGCGATTCGCCGCCTTGTGCAACGCGTCGAGGCGGGCATTCGCTTCTCGCTCTTTAGCGCGGGCGAGGCGTTGCGCCGCCGCGATGCGCTTTGGGTCACGGCGGTTAAGACAACGGCCACGTACGTCTTTTTCGGTCGCCGCGTCGAGGGCGCGGGCATGACCGCTTACAACGCGACGATGCCGGTCGGCAAAGCGACCGTTGGCGATCAGTTCGCCGTCGCTCGTCGCCGCCAAAACGTGCACGCCACGGTCAACGCCAAGTACCTTTCCGTTCGCCGACAACGCTTCGGGTTCGCGCTCGCACTCGAAAACCGCGTACCAGCGCCCGTTCTTTTCGACGACGAACGCGCGACCAAACGCTGGCACCGCGCGCCCCTTCCGAAGCGGCAACGTGCCGACGCCAGGGACGCGTACCCCCTTCTGTGCCGCATCGAACTTGAGCGCGCGGTCTCCGTGAGGAAACTCCAACTGCTTCCAGCGCGCGGCGGCGCGAAAGCGCGGGTAGCCCGGCGTTTCGCCTCGCTTGCAGCGCCGGAAGAACGCCTGCATCGCAAGATCGAGTCGATGCAGCACCGCGTCTTGGCACTCACGGTAGACCGCTGCAATGCCCGGCTCTTCCGCTCGCAACGCCGTCAGTTCGGCGTACTGCATGCGGCCCATTACGCTTACGCCGCGCATCCGGTATGCATCGCGCCGTTCTTGGAGCGCCGCGTTATAGAGATGCCGCGTCGCATGCAACATGAAGCCGAGCCGTCGCTCCTGAGCGGCGGTCGGATAGAGACGAACGCGATGCATCCAACGCACGACTTGATTATAGCCGACAAGTGGGCCAATAGGGGTGGCACCCTGACGCCCTGACGCAGCACACTGCGCCGAAGTTTCTTCCGGCCCCGACGAGCAACGCATTGCGCTACGCTTCACGCTGCTCGGCCCCTGCGGCTGTCGTCGTCTCCGCGTGGACCCCGCCGTCGGTGTTGTGCTCAGAAGGAGCCCAAACCGGTACGTCGGCGTCGGGCGCCTTCGGTTTAGAGTCCTGCAAGTCAACCCTTATGCAGCAGTAGAAATGCCAGCACCGGGAACAGGTCGCATACCGCCCATGTACGCGGCGATCCGCGTGCGCAGTCCGTCGCCGGTGCGTCGTGCGATCGCGGCCGATGGTTCAACGTCCGCCGGCAACGGAACCAGCGAGAGAAAGTCCCATCGCTCACACGTTTTGCTTGGCCCATATGCTTCGTACTGACCTGGTACACCGACGCGATCTGCGGCCTCGGCGTGCGTTAGGACAGTCGGCTCCCCGGCGTAGGGCGCACGGAGCGATAACCCAAGCGGATCGATGCCATACGCGACGCAGAGGGCCGCTGCGGCCGCGCAGACGTGCTCGACTTGATGGAGCTGAAGCGCGTCGGCGCCGAAGCGATGCGGGTCAGCCTCGAGCATCGCATCTGCGCAGATGGACCAGGAGCCTTTGTTGCGGTGGTAGGTCGCAGCGGCGTAGTCGGCGTCGTCAAACGTCGAGAGCGCGTTCTTGCGCGGGTCGTGGGTCGGGACGATCGTCCAGCGATCATCGCGCAGGGTGACGTTGGCGGTGTACTCGCCGAAGCAGACGTCCTCTGGGCCGGCGGAGACGTGGAGGTAGCCGCGATCGACGTCGTGCGGACGAATCGACGGGAGCTCGCGCTCGTACGCGATGCCGGCCGCGAGCGCTTCGGGCAAGAGAGGCGCACGCACGTCCCAGCCGCCGAGCGGATCAAAGTCGCTCACGACGCGGTGTCGAGCATCGGAGCCCACGCGTCGGCTCTTGAGATGACCTTAAGTCCGTACGCAAGATTTGGATTTGGTGACCTAAGTGATCGCAGGGTTCCGCGAACTCCCGCATTATAAGAAGTCGCGTAGGCGATGCGCTTGTCGCCGTTCCTGATCTTTGCGAGGAGAGACGGATCGGCGAGGAAAGCTGCGTCGAGCTGCTTCCGATCGCTGATGATGATCTGGGCCATGTGATCGAATGCCCAAGCCGGATCATCCGCCGCAGCGCGAATTTGCGCGATCGTCTTGCCCCGAAATTCCGACATGAGCAATAGTCCGGCGCCGTCGATCTGCGCTTCGCCGACGTCGTCGTGTCGGAAGGCATCCTCGGCCGTTTCGTTTGGCTGACGATCCTGCCAATTTGGATCGTCGGCGCGTGGGTCAAAATCGCTCTCCGTGCGCGCGTAGCCGGTCAGTAGCGATACCAGGAGTCCGTGCGCGCGTGCAGCGTCGATGAGTGCCACCGCGACGATCTTCGCCTCAGCCGCATCGACGACGTGAATGACGCCACCCGTGCGCGGCATGGGGCCGATGCTCTCGGTTTCGGAGAGGATGATGCGCTCGAGCGTCAGTGCAACCGACGGCTTCGAAGGCCCGCCGGGAACTGCTGGCATCACAACCGGAGATGTCGGCGCTGGCGGGCGCCTTAGATATACGATTGCAGTCTGAACGAAACCGAGGAGAAACTGAAAGAAGTTTTGCATCACGCCGCCTTGCAGGACATGTGGGTGTGCGGGGCTCCCGCATCCTCAAACGCAGTAGGACCGGCTGCCGCAAAATTCGCAGCGCAGTCTGCGCCGTCGCCGACCAGTCCCGTCTGTCCGTGATACGGTGACCGAGCGATCGTCGCGAGCCATGCGCGAAAGCGCGGCGTCGATGCATCTTCGTAATCGCCCGCTCGTCCGCCAACACGCAGCAGCCACAGGTCGACGGCAAACCCGCCCCCGTGGGTTTCTTCCCAGGGGGCACCCTTTGATTGCAGCCCGCGATCGTCATGGTGATCCGTGCGAATGGCCGTACACTCCATCGCATAGCCCGCGCCGACGACGTAGCGTAGCGACGCGATGAGCTCCGTCCGCGTCTTCAGCGGGTTGAGTAAGTCAAACCGCTGACTCATGCGTTGGAAAATAAGGCCACCGCCGGGCCGGACGAGTGCGATGCGTGCTGCAAGACTCAAGTCGTATCGCCTTTCTCTGATAGTGGTAGTACGGAAACTGGCTCGTCTTCACGTGAAAACAAGTTGAGCCATGAGAACCGCACTTCGACAAATGAGCGCAGCGTGGCGCCGACGAAGATCGAGACGTTCCACACGATAACCGGCAACATGCGCGAAAGCGGAGCGCTAGGATCTGGGGTATTGCGTGCGATCACGAAGACGATTGACGACGTACCGGCAACCTGCAAGAACGTCTTTACCGCCAGGCGAGGTAGCAACGGCGTTCCGTAGAGCACGTATCCGTAAAGGAAACCGAAGATCGACGCTAGGGCGAGGAACTCGCCGGTAAAGGTCATGGCAGCGCCCCTTCAGAGTCAGCGCCGTATTCTGCGTAAATCGCCGCGACGTCATCGGCTGTCGGCGGTGGGACGAATTGCGGGCGTTGTACGAGCAACGCCGGTTCGTGCTTCAAGACGGACGACTCAAGGACCGAGCACCATTTCTCGATCTGGTCATTGTGCGTCATTGAGTTTTTAAGGAGCGACCGAAGTGTCTTCGCGATGGACGACAGGTCCATATTTCGATGTTCTATCTGCGCAACGCGCCGATCTTCGAGCTCGCGCGTTTCCCTGCTAAGGACATCCCGCCGTGCGACCGCGGCGTTCTCTTCGGAAGCACGCTCGGCACGCGCCTTTCGGATGGCAACCCGATTTGCAAGTGCAATGATACTGACCCACATCATCGTGAAAAATGTGTAGCCGGTCATCGTATTGGACGCAAATTTGACGAGCTGATCGACCTGTGGTGATGCCGTCGCCAAGCTCATGTCGGGGCACCTCAGCAAGCGGCAGCAGATTAAGTGACGTTAGTGCGACGCTGACGCGATGTACTTATGCACGACCACATGCGTTGCAATCCACAGGCTGATTGAGACGAGCACGAATACCGTCCACCAGTAGGCGGAAAACAACGGGCACACTTCGCGTGCGATGAGTGATCCGCCAGTAAATGCGGAGGTTGGAACAAGTAGTTGAAGCACGTAGATATTGCTCATCCGCAAGCCGCCGCGGAGACTCCGGCGTTCAGGCCGGGGAGGAGCGGCACCACCGGCTTACCCATCGAAGGCTGGCCCTGCATCACATTACGCGGTATAATGCCAATGCGTGAAACTGTGTTACCGATACCGAATCTATCCGACCGACGAGCAGATAAAGCATCTCGCTCACGAGTTCGGTGCGGCTCGGTATGCTTATAACTGGGCGCTCCGGTTGCGTAGCGATTCGTTCCGCGACGGAGTGCGGCTGAACGATCTAAAGACGAGCGCGGCGTGGACGAAAGAACGGCGCTCGCTACCGTGGGCGTCTGAAACATCATGCGTTCCCCCTCAACAGGCGTTGCGGCATTTGCAAACCGCGTTTGTGAATTTCTTTGATAAGCGTCTTGGCTATCCGAGCTTCAAGAAGAAAGCGCAGAAGCAAAGCGCAGAGTACACGCGATCCGCTTTTCAGTACGATCCGACAACGCGCAAATTGTCGTTTGCAAAACTCGGCGCAGTGAAGGTGCGCTGGTCCCGAGCGTTCGTGAGTGACCCAACGACGGCGACGATAACCAAGTCTCCGTCCGGCCGCTATCACGTCACGCTTTGCCTCGATGAACCCGAACCCCACTCGCTCCCAAAAACCGGCAAGGTTGTCGGTATCGACCTTGGCCTGCATCGCTTGGCGACGTTGTCCACCGGCGAACGCATCTCTAACCCACGGCACCAGGGGCAGCGATTGCGCGAACTGGCGCACGCGCAGCGCGATTTGGCACGCCGCAAGAAGGGTTCCGGCCGCCGGAACCTGGCACGGCTCAAGGTAGCGCGAATCCAAGAGAAGATCGCCGATACCCGCGCCGACCACTTGCACAAGCTGACCCTCGATCTCGTGCGACGCTTCGACTTCCTCGCGATTGAGGACTTGCACGTACGGGGGATGGTGCAAATGCGCTCGTTGGCGCGTTCGATTTCCGACGTGTCGTTCGGGATGTTTCGCTCGCTGCTGGAATACAAGGCCAAGTGGTACGGCAAGCAGGTTGTGGTGATCGATCGATTCTATCCGTCGAGCAAGACGTGCTCTGCTTGCGGTTGGGTCAATCAAGATCAACTGACCCTCGCTACGCGCGATTGGCTGTGTAAGTGCGGGGTCAAACACGACCGCGACGAGAACGCGGCGAGGAATATACTGGCGGTCGGACAGACCGTGACTGCGCGTGGAGGCGGTGTAAGACTCAAGCGGACTCCGGTTCGTAAGAGCACTCGTCGGCGAAGCGTGAAGCAACAAGGTGCTGCTTGAGTGGCATCGTTGGAATCCCCGTCCTTCAGGGCGGGGAGCATGTCAATTCACTGCCATCCTGGCATTACGCTTTGCCTTGACGTACTGCATTGCAATGCGCACGAGCAAGTATGCCGTGCTCGCCGAAGCCGTTGCCGTAACGAATTTGATGACGCCCTGTATCCAATAGAGTGGAAACCACAGCACGACGATATCCATGAGATGCGTCATGCCGCAGGCGCCGATGAAGGTCGCGAAGCTCGCGAAGGCCCATTGCGCGAGACCTGCCTTCAGGACGAGATCGGGCTCTCCACGTCTCAGCAGGCCGATTAAATATGTGAAGAGATGGCCGCTGCGCCGAGCCGCGAAAAGCAGCGACGAGATGACCATGTACGAGAGGAAGATCACCGCGTCGCTAAAGACGTGAATGAAGATAAGCGTCGTATTCCCGAGCAGGCACATTGCATGCGGCATGAAGTTATTCAAGAAGACACCTCGTGGAAGCGTGGAAGTGATGGTCAAGCGGGGTACACGGCGTAAAAGATGCCAACGCCGGGAAGCGCTATGCCCAGACCGCCACTTGTAGAAGTCGGAGGTCCGAGCGCGCGGAAGACCACCTTCCCGCCCGGAAAATTCGACTGCGCGAAGTCAATCACGACAATATCGAAGTCGGTTTTCCCGGCGCCCACGGCAACATTTCCGGTGGCTGATAAAATCGCGAACGGAACCGTAATGGTCAGATTGCCGCTGCTGTCGGTCGGGACTTGACCCGTTACTGGTTTGACGTGCGCACCGACGGTGAGATTCGTTTTATTGCCCTGTAGCGCAATAACGATCGTGCCGTCGGTGCTCTCGAAGTTCCCGGAGATATCGGCAGTGAACGGTTTCGATGAGCTCGCCCCGTTGCTGTCGGATGAGAGGGAGCCAACCGTACCAATGCGGGCGGTGAGGTTGTCGATTTTCCCGTTACCGGGCGTGACGGAATCGCCCACGTCGTCCACTGAGAAGATGACGCGTGTCTCATCGGCGCTGACAACTTCGAATGCGCCCGTGCTCCCATTAGCACGAAGTCGCTTGACGTTGGCGGCGTAATTATGCACGTTATCGACGAGAACGAGCACGCCATTTCCGCTCGCTCCGTCGCCTGCAAAGGCCGAGGGTCCGAAGTTACCGCCTGCTGCGGCGCTAATGGCCGCGTATACGGTGACGTTCCCTGCATCATCGACGGCGAACAGGACGCGCGAGCCGTCGGCGCTGGTGATTTCAAACGCCCCGTTGGAGCCGTTCGCGCGAAGGAATTTCTTCGGTGCAGTGCTGGTGTGCGCGGTGTCTTGGAGGCCGAGTTGTCCGTAGCCACTCAAGCCGTCGCCGGAAAATATTGGCTGGCCCGATACCGATGCGAGTGCGAGTATTTGCCCAACGGTCAGGGCACCCGCGAGTTTTGTCGCGCCGCTGACCGTTAAGGAATTGAGCGCGACGGCGGCTGCGGCGAGATCGGCGAGAAGCGTTTTTCCGTTGACGCCCAAACCATTGCCGAATGCACCAGAGCCCGTTGTATTGAGCGAGCCGTTTATGGCAGCATCGCCGGTGACGATGAGCGAGTTGAGAGTCGTTGCGGCGGCTACAAGCGTCGCGAGCAGCGTCTTGCCTACAACGTTGACGCCGCCCCCAAAGGAACCGTTGCCGGCGACATTGAGCGCTTGCAAAACCAGGGACATCGAAAGAGCGGGAAGCTGCGGGAAAAGATACGTGATGTCGCCGAGCGCGATCGCCGATTTGTTTGCGTGTACGTAAATACTCGCGAAGGCTTCGTAGCCGGCGGGCGCGGGCGGCGTCGCCGTATTTGTGCCCGTCACAACGACGTACGCAGGCTGGTTCTCTTGCAGTCCGAGTGTCGTCGCTTGCCCGGAAACGCCCGTCGGTGCGCCAAAAATGAGCAGCGTTACGGCGCGCGCGTCGTTTGGATCCGAACTCGTCACGACGACTTGCGTCGCGTTAACGACGGTCGAAAGCGAGCCTGTTCCGGGACCTTGTGGCGTGACGACGCACGATGGAAGCGTGGGATAATTTGCCGGAAGCGCAATCGTGACGGTTCCCGCGACGAGGGTCCCGTGGACTGCCTGGAGCGGCGTTGCCGCGCCGTCCGCGCGGACGCTGCGAACGACCGACTGGGTACCGTTTACTCGCGTGGATTTGAGTGCGATAAGATCGAGACGGTCCGTTGCTCCGGCCGATGCAAGCGCGAGCGGCGTCGCTGGGCACGAATCGAGCAAACGTCCTTGTGCGATAACGTACTGCCCCGCGGCACCGATCGAAAGTGCGAAGCCGCCCGTCGGCGTGATCGTCAGCGCTCCGCCACTCGGAGAAGGCAAAAAATTCGGTCCGCCCATCGCCGCGACAAGTCGGCCGACGGCATTGTCGATGTTGGCGATGATTCCAGCGATGTCGGGTTGCGTAACGAGCATGCCCGGCGTAAATGGCGTGTACTCATTGACTTGCGTTAGGTCAGCCATGCTTACGCACCCCTTAATCGTGGAAATGATAACGCGCTTGTGCAAAGGGCATCGCTAGCGCGCAATGCGCAAGTAGACGCCTTTATGCGCGCGCGACGATGTAGACGGGAACGGCTCCGCCAGCTTTTACACGTCGGATACGGCGATCGAGCTCCGGGTAGATCGGAACAAGCGACGTCGTAAAATGGCGTTGGTCATCAAGATATGTGTCCTGGCCGAGGAATGATTGATTGACGAAGAAGCGCGCGGCGCCCGACGTGTTCGCATAGTATTCAGCGATCGCGATTTGCCCCGGTGTGAGGCCAAAATACGCGGACTGAGCGGGATCGCTCTGTCTATCGAAAACGGCAAAGGACGTTGAGGCATCGGGAAATTGCGCGAAGTAGCCCGCGACGACGTTCTGAATTGCGGCGAGCGTTGTAAAGGGCTGCCCTAGCCACGCAATGACGCGCGTGACGTAGTCACCATCTGGCTCCGCTGCGTTCATGCGCGGAAACGTCGTTCCAAGAAAGTCGGCGACCCACGAATCGACTTGAGCCGCACTCGATGACAAAAGCCGCTCGCCAGCCGCATTCGTGCGTCCGAAGATGTCGAGCTGTGCGAGGGTCGCGGCGAATGTCTCCATGAGTACGCGCGTTCCGCCGCCAGGAGAAGAGGCGACGTTCGAAACGCGACCGAGCTGCCAGATTTCATGGGCTTGGAGGTCTGCGTAGCCGTCGAGGTCGGCCCACGGCGAGACGTAACCGCCCGGAATGATCGTCGTTCCGCTGACGTCGGCAAGCGTGAAAACGGACGGCACGGTCGGCGCGCCCTCGCCGACATATTGCACGCGGTACGTTGCCAGCGCGTGTAGCGCGACGATAACTTGCGAGGCAACACCGATATACGCCGACGCGACGATATTGCCCGGGCTTGGATCGTTGGTTGCGGGATAGAAATCCACGCGCATATTCGCGGGAAGTGGATTCCCGTTGACATCCGCAAAGACGATCGGAACCGCTAACCGGCTCACGAGGTCGTCAATACTGGCTGATTCGGTGCGACGATTTGCGACGCGAATGGCGCCACGACGTCAACGCCGGCAACGCCGTTAATTAAGAGCGCCGTTCCGGCTGAATTGACGCCAGGAACCGCGATGACGTTCGAGAGAAGCTGTGCATACGAAAGCGTTGACGGAGAACCGTCGGTGTTGAGCCCGATGCCATTGACATAGGACTGCACAGTCGTGAGGACGGCGGCGAGCACAAGCGACGACACGAAGCCCGCCCGTACCGCGACGTTGCCAGTAATAATTGGCGTGATAAGCGTCGGGGCGACGACGTCGAACTCCATGCCAGCGGCACGTACGCGATTGACGGCGGCTTCGACGATGTCGATCAGCGGTTGCGACGGAGCGCTTGAGCTGCCAGCGATATTGATGACGATCGTAAACCATGCGCCGTGATAGGAGCCGTCGGGATTGATGTGGTCTCCGTACGAATACGTGAGGCCCGCACTTGATCCGGCCACGGCCGACTGAATGGCGGTGATGACTCCCCACTTGCCGTTTTGCATACCGAGTGTAAAGCGCGCTTTGAGCGCGGCGTCGGTTTCCGCGAGCGCGCCGGGGAGAATCTTCGAGGCATTGGTGATCGACCCGATCGGTGCCACAATCGAGCCTGGAGCGGAATAGAGAGTCCACGTCGCGTTTGCGTCGGTTGTGCCGATTGTTCCACTTGAAAGTGCCGTCGCGGTCGCGAACACCGAACGCTGGCCGGGTGGAATAACGAAGCCGCTCGTCCCGTTGTAGGCCGGTTGCGAAAGATCCGCGACCAAAACCCATGGTAGGCCGTCGCCTCGCTGGAAGATGACACCGGTCGGTACCGTGACGGGCGTCGATGAGACGCTCGGAAGGTTAAGCGCAAACGTGGTCGACGTTGCAAAGCCACCGCCGAGCGGTGCGTATCCAAAGGGTGCGACGAACGAAGCGACATCGGGATTTGGCGTCCCGTCTAGGTTCGCGGGGATCGTCGCTAGGCGCGACGTCGCTTGCACGAATGTGTCTTGGTACTGCTGTTGCGCGGCGAGCAGCGAGATCGCATCGAAAGCGGCGCCCATGATCGTGGCAGGGCCGGTATCAGGAACGTCTTGGATGGTGATTCCGGCTGCGGTGAGCGATGCGATGAATTGGTTGACGAGAATCGACCGGAATTGCGCTTGCGAAAGAGGCGTGAAGCCAGCCATTCTAGCCTCCTAACGCGCGCGAAATATCGAGGCGATTACCAGCGTTTGTGAACGCCGTCACGGTGATGATCAACAGCGGTCCATCGCTCACAACGTCGACCACCGGCGCCGGCGCAGAGGCAATCGCCGTGTCGACCCCGAGTGCTTTGAGAATACGCGTACGAATACCGTCGATGAGGAGCGGCGTCGGCAGGCCGCCGACGACGACGCGTAGACCCGCACCGAGGTCGGGATTGAAGTAGTCATCGGGCCGGCCGACTGCAACGCCATCGACGTCGATAAGCCGCGGGCTCATTTCGATGATAACGTAGATCCGCTGCGTGGTTGCGTCGGCGCTAAAGGCGGTATCGCGTACCGTGATGAGGCGGCCATTCGCGTCGAACGAGACGTCGCCACCGTATGGGCAGAGGATGTCCGTCGCACCGGTCGTTGCGATCGTAGCGATAGATCACCTCGATTCGAGGATTACTCTGCGGCTTCTGCGATGGTCGAGCCGGTCGCAGTAACGGAGCTAATCGTCGGTGCAGCGACGCCTGAGCCGCCGGAAACGATGCGCGCGAGCGCGTTGATCGTGGTCTGAGCGTTTGCAATGATCGCGTTTGCCGTTTCTTGCAGGTCGGTCGCCGTCACGAGCGCGTCCGCCGTGCCGAGACCAGGCTTGCCGATCATGATGAGGCCCGTAGCGTCATCCATCGTCAGCGATAAGCCGCCGGCTGTCGCAAGCGCGATGAGCGCGCCGCCGGAAACGCTGAAGCCGCCCTTGCGGTCGCCCTTGCTCGCGGCATCGTTGGTCAGCTTGATGATGGTGTCGTAGGTGCCGTTAGCTCTGCGGTGTGCAATCCAGCGCTCGCCTGCGGGTGCTCCGGGCGAATCATTGGGCCCGTGCACCATCTCGGCTGCATAGCCGCTCTGCGTCGCGCTGATTTTTACGCGCTCGTCGCCAAGGGGGCCGTACTGATCTCCGACGTGCGGCGTCTTAATCGGCACGCGCGGAACGAGAATCGGTGTATCGCCTGAATCGCCGAAGACGGCTATCGTATCGCCGAACGCGACGGTTGCCGTTCCGTCGCTTGGGTCGTAGGACCCTTTAAGGATGATGCCCTCGCGATCGCGTCCGCCATGCTGCGCGAGCATCCCGACGACTTTGGGCAGCACGACTTGCAACACGCGGTCGACGATTTGGTCGATCAGGGTCATACAGCGCCTGCCGCCAAACGGTGGGAAATCGCCGAAATTTTTACGCGGAAACCCTCTGCAACCGTGATCGAATATTCTAGCAACCGTGGATAGTACGTGTTGTTGACGAGCGACCACGGACACCCGTGCAAGCGAATAAGCGACGTCATCGATAGGTGCGCGAGCAGGTTGCTCGTGATCGGCACATCTCCCGTGATCGCAAACTCGTGCTGCGAAATCTGACGCCAATAAGCTTTCGCCATCGCCGTCGCACGAGCGGGAGAGACGTTCCCGACGAAGAGCGGGTAAGTCTGTTTTGCGCTTTCGCGCGCACCCTGCGCCCCGGTCGCGGTATAATTGCCGCCAGTCACCGTCGATGACCCGTACGTCGTCGAATTCTTCTGCGTTCCGTCCGGTGCCGTCGTCGTCGATGTCCTGATCGTTTGATTTGTTCCGACAATTGATTCGGTCGTCGTAGATTTCGTGCTCGGAGTGACGATGAGGTCTCCAAACTCGTCGTTCTCCACGCGGACCGTCGTCGATTGAAGCGTACGCGGCTGGTGCGTGTGAACTTGCACTCGGACCGTTTTAGAGAATTGTGGCGCGTGACTCGCTCCGAGATTTATCCAATCGCGGCCGTATTTCAGGTCGATGATCGATCGCGATGACGCAAACGTACTCGGTGATTCGTAGTGAATCGTGCCGTCGGTAATATCGAGCCACACGTCTGCGTCGTCGACTTGAGCGCCGCGGATCGCAAGGTCCATGGGATGCACGCCGTTGAGGGCGGCGGCGAAGTTCGCGCCGGCCACCTGATCGTAGGCGAGAATCTCATTGATAGTCGCTTCCGTGCTGCCCGGCGCAAGTTTGACGACGGGCGCCGGAAGTCCATACTTTGTCGCCTGTTGCGCAAGGAATTGCCGCACCGTTTGATTGCCAGAAACACCGACGAGTTGGTCGTCGACGAGCGGCGCTCCGAGCGATCGGCAATCAAACGTCACGGTGTCAGCTTCGAACCGGCCCGAATAGAGATCAACTTCACCGACAAACTGGCGCTTGATCTGCGAAATCTCTTTCGAACCGAGCTTAGGATTTTGCACGAAGCCGGCATAAATTTCGGCATAGACTGGCGAGTTATCGGTCGCAACGACCTTCGTGCTGCCGACGCCGATGAAGTCGCCGCGAAAGAGATCGATCGTTAAGTCCGTCGCGGACGAGAGCGGCATGACGATCGTCGCCGTGTCCGTCGCACCGTGCCCGTTCGACGTCCAGCGCGCCTCAATGCCATTGTACCGCGTGCCGTTGATGACGACCACGAACGACAGCGTATGATGTTCGAAAAACGGTTCGTAGGCAAGCGGAACGAGTTCTGCGCCCTCGGTGACCGTTACGGTATAGCCGCTCATTTCGGACTAAAGGGGGGCAGCACGACCGTTTGTAGGGTATTGCCCGAGAGACGTGGTGAGGTTACGCCGTTGGCGCGCATAAGATCGAACGCACGGGAAACGTCGCCGTACTTTGTCGACGCTAGTGCATAGAGCGATCCGCCCTGCTGTTGCGCGACGTTTTGAAACTGTACGGAGCGCAGATTCGCGCCGAGAATCGTAAGAGCAGCAACGATGGCCTGAGATGGAACGAAAGCACCGTGCGTCGAGGCGAAGCGCGCCGCGAGCTGCTGCGCGACCGCAAGCGAGCCAGTAATGGCGTTACTAGCGCCACTGAGGTTCGCCGCCGACGCGCTCACGCTCGGAGTAGCTTGCTGAATCGCGACTCCCGATGCGATGAGCGATGCTTGGGTATTGGCAAGAATCGACGTTGTCTGCGCATCAGTTGCTGCCACGTTGGCGTTGACGAGCATGACATTTGCGTTCGCGCCGTTGAGTAACTTCGCGTTCGCGTCGTCAACCGATGCTTTCGGAGCTACCCCGGAGAACACGCCATTGGCATCTCGCGTGACTTCCAGTCCGATGCGCCATTCGCAGCGGTTGCCGCCGTTCTTAAAAATTGGCGACGAAAACAACGCGAGGATACCGTAGTACCGCTCGCCTTTCCAGGTGACGAGTCGTTCCTTCGCGTCAACAGCGTAGCGCCGCAGCGTTGCAATCGTGGAGTAGATGTTTGGCTGGTTGAGCGTCCCGCTGAACTCATAGATGCTCGGCTGGAATCCGGTCGCATGAACGACACGGCCCCCGCCGACGAGCTCCGCAACCGCGCGTTTCTGCTCGCCACCACCGATCGCAAGCGAACTTGGACCATCGGCCGTGGTGAAGATGACCGAGCCGAACGAAAACGGATTGGGTCCGACCCGCGGCGACGGGATGGCGTCCGATTGCGAAAGTGGCGGAACAGCGGCCATGCGTATTCCTCCGGCGAGCGAGCGATTATTGGAGCGCTATTTGTTTCGCGGCCAGCGCCCGAGGGTCTGCAAGAAAGCACTCCACGCATCGCCTCGTTCTTCGTCGTCGTTGATAACGAGGACCGGGCGCTGCGTGCCGTAGTTCGTAGTCGGCAACTCGGGACCAAAACACAGTTCTAATCGGTCGTGCGTTCGAAGTACGCGAATGAAGTCAGAATCTTGACCGTATCCCCAAACGTCGAACGAGGCGCCGTTTGCAAGCGTGACTTGCCCCATTTCCGCGTGAGACTTCCCGGTTGGTTTCCGGATTGATGTGACTATGGACGGTGGAGCGCAAAACGCTGGCATCCCCTATTCCTCTCGTTGTGATGTAGAGGAACTGAGGTTTCGACGTGGGTTGTTATAGCCCGCCAATAACCTTACCGCGGCGGTGCTGGTGTCACGTGGATGGTTGGTTGATGCGCACTCGTGTGGATCGTGCCGGAGCGCGCGACGTGGTGACGCGGATCGGAGCCGTGCGACTCTTCTTCGAAGACCTCGCGCACAGCGCGCCGCAGTTGTATCTTCGCGTGCTCGGTGCCACCGCGAATGTCGACGACGTGGTGAATTTCGCGTACGTGCTGTCGTGCATGAGGATGGGTTGCTGCTACAGATGGAGGCGGTGAGCCGCCTACGTACTGAGCCCAGCCGCCCGTAGCGCCTTTGTTTTGCGAGTCGGCCCAAGGCTCAAGACCCGTCCCGCCACGACCTCGGCTATCATTGAAAAGCTGGACGGCGCGATGAATGCTCGAGTCAGGTCCATTCACATCGCTTATTTGAAAGACGCCGTGTACGTACCGACGCTTGCCGCGTTCCACGTAGGAGTTCGTCGCTTTCGCGTTGCCGGCGGATTCCTCGAAGCCGACGTGGCCCATGAGGTAGGCGTAGCGCGGATCGCTGCCAGCCTCCATCCATTTCCGACTAATATCCGCGGAACTCAAGCGGCCAGGGGAACCCGGGCTAACCTTACCGCCACCGCCATAGTCGCCGTAACTTGCGCTTGCGACGACGCCCGGTTTATTGTCATCGCTCTTTCCGAATATGTTATCGTGGAACCATTTGCCGTTGTTGTTGAGGTCTGTCGATATTTTATTGAGGTCGTCGCCGAACATTTTGGCTTGCTGATAAAGTTTTCCGATCGCGTCGGCGAGCGTGAGTACCATCGGCGCGGCGTCGTGTACTTCTTTGCCAAAATAGAGAATGTCGTTACCGAAGATTTCCCAATCTTTCTTGTGCGCGACGAGGTACTTTTCGGTTCCGACCACCCCGTCGATGACGGCCTTTTGTATTTTTCGCTCGAGAGCGGCGTGCTGATGGAGCCAGGCTTGCGCGAAATGAAGCGCATCGCCGAGGTCTTTGACGCCCTTGGTTGCGCCGGGAAGCGCGAGCGTTCCGAGCTCGGTCAGGAGGGATTGGAAATTTCCCCACGTGCGTGGCACCTGGCTACTGAAGTTCGCCATGAACGAACTCTGTGTTTTGTCGATGCCCGGCATCTGGCCGAGTTGTTTGACGAGGCCGAGCAGTTGGTTGATGCCTTCGGGTGTCGCCATGTACCCGAAACGCGCGCCTTGGATACCGAATGCCTTTTGAAAGAGCCCGATATCTTCGCGCTCTTTGCGAGCGCGCTCGATCCCATGGAGTCCCGCGATATCGGTCGCGATTTTTGCGTTGATCGATCGCATCGCACCGAAAATGCTGATGATCGAATGGCCGTTGCTATCGGTCTTGAATATTTCCGGATTCTCGACGCGCCGCGCCAGTCGGATCGTCGAGCTGCGCGCCCACACTGAGCGTGATCGATTGTGTAACGGCGTAAGCCATTGTCTACCGTACCGCTTTCTGATGATGATTCATCAAGCGCAAGCCACCGATAGCGTTTGCTTGTAGCACGATTTCAAAACGAAAATATGCTGCGCGAAGTCAGCCGGCAGATTCGGCGTAATGTGGTATTGCGTGGTCGCCGGAACGCCAAGCTTGTTCGCAATCGTGATCCACGCCGGTGACGTCTCGTGAGACATCGCGAACCCCGTGCCTTGTGGGTTTGATCCGCCCTGTTTATCGCCAATGAGGATGCCGAACTCATTAATCGTATCGAAGTACCCGTACCACACGGAGTTGTTGACCGATTTCAGCTCGCTCAGGAGATACGGATCGATCCAAATGATTTGGCCTTCTTGCGGGATGGCGGTTAATGGCGCGCCGGGACAGGTCGCCGCATCCGTGCCGTCGCTCGAGACGGCCGGGTAGACATACGATCCGCTGCGCGCGCAGGCTACCGCCGCTGCGATCATTTGCATCGGCGCATCGGCCATACTGTCTTCGGGACGGAACACGGCGGCCCCCAGGGCAATGCCTGAAGCGGTCACCCCCGACCCGGTACCCACGCCGTCCGTCGACGCAAAGCCGGCAACGGCGACTGGAATCGCTCCGGTCATCGGGAATGAACACGGATACGAATCGGTTGAGTTTGCCACGCTCGTCGCGCAGGTAACCCACGAATCGTATTCGATCGGCACCGTCGTTGACGTATCGACTGATGCGAAGTGATTGTCCGAATGGGTGCCCGTCGTTTTAGCACCATTGGGAACGTGCACGAACGCGCCGTTGCCCGCGCCGGTTTTCGTCGAAGACGAGAGGCACTGCGTATTGGCCGGCAAACCGTTTGCACCGACCCGGCTGTACGGGTCGGTGCATTGGTACTGATACGTGGGATCGCTCGCCTTTGCGACAACGATCGTGGGATCTGCATTTCCAGCCTGATCAAATTGGATATCCGAGAGATTCGGGGCGATATTCGCGGTCATCGCCGCACTGTTGGGATCGGCGGGCAACCCACTGCACGGATTGGACGGGGACGCATTCGCACACAACGGCTGCGCGAAAGCCGATTTCGCGAAGAACGGTTTGCCGATCGGCCAACCGTCGGCTGCGAGGGCGACGGTCGTCGAAGCGGGCGCGATGGCAAGGTCGGTCACCTCCGAGTTTGTCGCGATGCTCGGTCTACCCGCGATTGTGAGTACCGGAGCTTCGGAACCCGCCGCGCTCTGTTGCTTCGTCGCGACGTACATGCGGATGGGTAGATTGCCGGCGGCACCGCCCGTAACGATCGTCTGCGCTATCGTCCAGCCGTTGCTCACCGTCGCTCCCGTAATGCCGCTCTGGTCCTCAAAGACCCACGCTGCGAAGAGCAGACTTGGCACGGTTGTCGTCATGGCCGGTGCCGTGTACGTCGAGCCCGCCGCTGCAACGTCCGCCACACCGGAGGCATTGATCGTGTTCGTCGTCGCAGCGCCCGCAATCTCGAACATCGAGCCCGCCATCCAAATGGAGGCTTCGTTGGTCTGTCCGACGTTTTGCGCTGCCGTATCGCCCGACGTGATTTTAAACGCGCTACGAGCGTCCGAAGACGAACCGCCGCCGCGTTGAATCTGATTGATCCCGGGATACGTAACGGCTTGATTGACGATGATATCGCCGCCGGCGAGCGTGAGGAGCACATTCCCATCGGCGGGCGCACGCGCGAACGAGACGGGAATCGGATCGTTCGCTGTTGGGGCGGTCGTGCTGCTGAGTTTTGTGCTCTGGGCTTGCTGCACGATCGCAAGCGGAGCTGCAGACGCTGTTGGGGCGGGAGTCGGCGCAGGCGTTGCGCCTGCGGCCGCCGCCATCGTTGCGACTTCCACCGCATCTTGCTGCGGCGTCATGATGCCCGGATCGATTTCCCAATTCGCGAGCGTGCCCGTGAGCGGCATCTTCTGACCACTCGTCACGCCGCCGGGATACGCCCCGTTTGAGGTCCAATTCCCGAAATGCCACTGACTGAGGCCGTAACAAAAACCGGTCGACAGCAGCGTTTTCTTTTGGTACTGACCGTCGACCGAAAGCGCGAGCAGCTTCGTATTGTGCGCGAAGTCAAAGTAGCGCGCTGCGGTGACGTGATGGACCTTGCCGTCGGCGAGATTCGTCTGCGCCGACACGAGGGCGTTGGGAAGCGCGGTCGCACCGGGATACGATGCGTAATAGACGGCGCCGTTCGCGATGTAGAGAATCTCGCATTGCGCGCTCGAATTGACGAGCATCTGTGGTGACGAACTCGACGTCGCAAAAAGGCCCGCCATGCTGAACGATTGCGACTCGAGCCAGTTCGCGTTTGAGTTGATTAAACCGTTGCCGTTGAAGGTCGCTTTCGTGCCGTCGTACGTGACGCCGCTCGACGTGAAACCGAAGCTCCCGATCGTGTCGACGGGTGCGTTCGATCCGGCGGCGTCATTCAGCGGAAGATAGACGCGTGGTGCGGGCGATTCTTGCGCGACGGCCGCTGCATAATTCGGCGCAGCCGTTGGTGCGACGGTCGGTGTCGGCGTCGGATAGCCGCCGACCGGCGCGGGTTGAAAGACGAGCTGCTGGCACGCGAACGCGCCGCTGCCATTGCTGAATTTCGCGGAGAGACCCGGGACCGATTCGCCGATATTGGTGAGCGCGGTACGGTGAAACGACACGACGGCGTGGAATTGCGAATACGACGATCCTGTTGCCGGACCATCATAAACCCAACCGGTCGAGATGTTTGTCGGCGGCAAAATGATCGAATCGCCAAAGCCGTTGACGCCGTTGTTCGAGTAAATTCTCGCAACGACGAGCGATTGCGAACGCGGCGCGGTGACCGCTGGACAGTTCGCCGTTCCGCCGCCTTGATTCGCGAAGATCTGGTCGTCGCCGAGCGGATTGATCGGATCGACGCCGCTGAGTTCCTCGATTTTTTCGCTGGTGACACCGCCGCCGCCACTGTTGATGATCCCGAACGTCGGGCCATCACCGGACTGCACGACGCGTGTTGCAAGGAATCCGTTCCCGCCACCGTGCGGCAGGGCCGACGGGAAGTCGACGGTCGTGAAGCCGTTACCGGAAAGCGTTCCGCCGGTCACGACATCGCCCGACGTATCGAGCAGGTTACCGGGGGATGGGGCGCTGGGGAGCGTGATGCTACCGTTCCCGTATTCGTAGATGATGCCGTAGGCCGATTGCACGATCGCGACCGCCGCCGCACCGGCGCCTTGCGGCTTGGCCGTAGGTGCCGGCGTGACCGGCGGCATGGGCTGCGAGAAGGGCACCGGCGTCGGTGGATTCGTCGGCAGTGCCGGTGCGGGTGACGGCGCGCTGAGTCCGCCGAGCACGATCGTCTGCACGCTATCCGTCACGGGAAATGCCGCGAGATTCGGTGCGCCCGCGATGTAGGTCTCCGCGCCCTTATCGGCTCCGGTCGCGCCGTTGGACGCCGTGACGGTGGGATCGAACGTGTAGAGGCCCGTTGCGGCCGGAGCGCCCGTGCCGAGTGCGATATTGACCGAGACGGCAGCAGGGGTCGTGCGCGCGCCACTATTGCGGTCTTGCGAGCCTACCTCTTGCCACAGATCGAGCCGGTACGAGCCGTCGCTTGCACAGAACAGCCGCGCTTGGATCGGTGCACCGTAACCGTTGACCTGCGCACCATTGCTCGGCGTAATCGCGATCGGTAACGAACAGGACTGCGCGGCCGCGATCGGGTCGTACGTCGCAGCGTTCGTTGGCAGTGGATCGTAGTGCGACCAGATTAGGCCCTGGAGTGCGGCAACGGCCTGTGTCTGAACGCCTTGCGGGTCGATCAGCCCGAGCGAGCTGTCGAAATCAGGTCCGTAGCGCCCTTGGTCGTGCTGCACGAGTTCGTACCAATCGGTGCGCGGGACGTGGATCCACGACCCATCGCTCGCGTAGCTGTCCCACAGCATCTCGAGATAGCGCTGCGTGTACTTCGAACGGACGTCTTCGAGGAGTTTTCCATTGTACGCACCGGTCGGCTGCTGGATATTATCCGCATAACCCGTCTCGGTCGCCATCATATAGCGCGACGTGTAGGCGATATGCGCGCCGAGCCAGTTACTTGAAAGACCGTCGCTACCCGGACTTTGATTGCCGAGATACGGGTGCATGTTGCCATGCGTTACGTACTGCGAAAGATCGCCGAAGGGCGCGTACGATCCGCCACCGGTCGCAGTCCCGATATTGCAGCCGGGCGTGATACCCGCTGACATTTCGAGCGGAAAGATTTGCTGCGAGATGAGGTTGCGAATATCCGCGCCGTAGTTCGAATCGTAGTACGGATTGTTGTCAGGCTCGTTCGTCGACTCGATGCAATCGAGCGACCCGGCTGGAAACTCTTGCAGCCGATGCTGGATGCCGACGGACGTTTCGTTGAGATTGATCACGGTGTTGACGGTGATGCCTTGCGACGCCAAGTATCCGAAGCGATTTGCTGCTGCGTAATCCTGCGGGTTCATACCGTCGCGAATATGCTTGATTTGCATCCCTTCGAGAATCCGCGAGAGATAATCGAAATTCGCGTAATTGCCGTACGTAAAGTGCGTGTTGATGCCGATGCTGTCGTAGAACGCACCGAGCAGGTCGCCCTTGATGCGCCCAGCCGTCGCTAGCGTGCGGCCCGCGTACGCAGGCGTTGGAAGCGGTGTTGGCGTTGGGCTTGCGACCGAAGCGTACGGCACGTTCGGCTGGAAGGCGAGATTTTGGAACCTCGCGCCCTTCGCGATAACCGGATTCGGACCCGCAGCAATTGAGCTTGCGGTCGGGCACGTCGTCGCATACGGGTGGCCGGCCGGCAGACTCGCCTGCGTGCCCCATTTGCACGCGAGATAGCCTTCGACGAGCGAGACTTGCACCGTCGAGAGAGTGGTGCCGTAGATGAGAACTTCGCCGATGCGATCGCTCGTGTAGCGCGCCGTTGGATCCGCCGACGTGTAGCCGCCGATGGAAAACGCAGTTGACGCTTGCGGCGCGTAATTCGCAAAGCCAGAGTTGACGGGCGAACCGTTGAGGCGCGTGCCCCAGACGGACCCCGAGAACGTGAGGTCCGCAACGTTGCCGCCGGATGGGACGCTCGTCGTCGACGAGACAAACCCGACGCCCTCGGCTAGGCCGATGAGATCGTTCCCGGTCGTCGTGAAATCGCCGTACTGTGCCCCGACGCCGATCTTCCAACCGTCGCCCGGGCCACCGACGGCAACCCACGCGCCGTTCCCGCCGCGATGGTCGACTGCGACGAAGATGGCACCGTAATTCCCGACTGCGCTCGTATTGATCGTTAGCCGTTTTTGCGCGGTTTGGTCGTACGCAAGCGTCGGCAGACCGTTAAGATCGTTCCCAATAATGAGTGGCTGCTGCGCGGAGTTCGTCTGCGCGAGATTCGTGCCGCGACCGCTGAGATCGGCGAGCGCACTTACCACGCCGTTTGACGACGTGACCGACGATGCAACGCTCGGATCGTACCGCCCCACGAGCCCCGGAACCGACGCGGGGTTGAACGGTGCCGTAGCCGGGGCAGGCGTTGGAGCAACGGGCGGTAGGGACGACGCCCCCGCGACGACGACGCTGTACGCCGCGTACGCGTACGGATACGAGCCTTGATTGATCGCGGGCGTGACGGACGCTGCGCTCGTGACGACCTGGTGCTCGCCTTCGGTCGACTGGTAGGCGGGCTCAGCGACCGCATCGAGCACGAAGCCGTTGCCGGCCGTCGCTCTAATCGTGTTGGTCGCCGTGCCGTCGTTCTGCGCGAACAGGCCGAGCACGAGCGAATTCGCGGGCGCAGCGACGGTCGGTGCTAACTCGGGAACTGCGCCGTTGCCGTATCCGGCGCCGGCCCCGAAGATCACCGTCACGTTGCGCAGCGCGTACGTGACGGTCGATGTGAAATACAAGCCGCTGCTCGGTATCGAAAACGGAAAAGACCAAATCGATGGATCGCCCGCGGCGATGGTGTGCGTGAAGACTTCTTGCGAATGCAGCGAGTCCGCATCTTGTCGCCCGATCGGAGTACTGTTTACATCTTTGAGCGGCGCCCAACCCGTCGGCGGGGTGATCGTCTGGATGCCATGGTCCTGCGACACAGTGCACGACACGACCAGCGTATCGCCGATTTGCGAACCCGCTGGATTTGCGGCCGTGCACGCCGTTCCGAGATCCGTGTTATAGCCGACGCCTGCGAGCGTGAGTGGTCCCGGCGTTGGGGTAGGTGTTGGAGTCGGCGTGGGTGTCGGGGTCGGCCTTGCAGTGGGTGTTGCGGTCGGTACGGGGGTCGGCGTTGGAGTCGCACCAACGGGCGTAGCAGTCGGTGTCGGGGTCGGTGCGATCGTCGGCGTCGCCGTTGGGCTTGGCGTTGGCGTGGAAGTAGGGCTTGCGGTCGGAACCGGCGCGGGGGTCGGACTCGACGTGAGGGTCGGCGTTGGCGCTGACGTTGGAGTGCTGGTTGCCGGGGAGCTCGGCACGCCCGATGGTGAAGGCGAGGGCGACGGCGAGCCGATTTGAATCGGCCCCGGCGGCGATCCGTTGCACGCGACGAGAGCCGGCGTAAAGAAGGTGCCGAGTAGCACGCTCAGCGTTGTAACGAATGTCTGATTCGGAACGCTGCGCATGGCGATGTACCCCTGGCAAAATCCGGGCGGCGGTGTGGGCATCGGCGTGAACGACGATTGCGGAGCGAAATATCCCAGACTCGTCGAGTTGACGATCCACGAACAAGGCACGTCTGAATAGTTGAAAAAGTACTGTTTATCGGGTGGAATATCGGTGTAGATTTTGCCGGCTTCGATCCCATACGTTGCGCGCTTCGCAATCGCCACGTTTTTGCAGATGCCAAAGCTCGGGTAGGGTGTCTGCGTTGCGAATACCATCGGTGGCGCACTTTGCGCGACGGCGATATCGGCTGAACGCGGTGCGCCGATGCCCACAAGCGAAGCAACCGCGGCGAGCGCGAAAAGTAAACGACGCATCCACGCTCCGCTTATAGCAACCGGTTACCTTATACGAGTTAAGGACTAGCGCAAGCTAGGACAGACTGGCTTCGAAGACCGATACTTGCATCGGCAACGCGCGGATCAGTGTCGTGGCCGCTTTCGTAGTGAATACCACACGCACGCAATATGCACGATTACCGCGATACCGAGAAACAGAAGAAGCCCGCGATCGTGCAACATCTACACGTACCGGTAGCGCGGTGTCCCGGTTACCGGGCCGACGTACACGCCGAGTGCGCCGGCTACGTTATCCGGCGAGATGTTGTCACCGCTCGTAGTCGTCGCATTTGCGGCCGTCGCAAAGAGGCCGGCGGTAAAGTTCGCCGCTGCGTCTGCCACCGACGTCGCAAACGTGTACTGCACGCTTTGATTCGCACCGCAGTAAAAGCCGAAGCTTGTCGTGCCCACCGGCGGAACACCGAGAGCGACCGGAGCCGCTGCGGTGCCAGTCGTCGGGACGGCGGTGAGGCGTCCGACGCCGATCGGCACGAGCGAAACGAGTGCTGCGCCGACGGCCGGGCCCGGCGCCTCGCGTAACCGGTCCATGTTGCCGGTTGCGGGGTTGTACAGACCGATCGCTTCTTCGGGAACGTTATTGGGCGAAATGTTGTCCGCGTCGCCAGCGGTGTCGACGAAGTAGCCGCCGAGACCGCCGTTGGCCGTGCGGGCGTACACGATATCTTCGGCAACGTCGATACCGTCAGGCGCGAGTTCCGCAAGGCGCGGGCCGTACGACGAGAAGCGCGAGAACTTCGCAACGGCAGCATTGGCGTGAGCGAAGACGAGAGCGCTGCGCAGCGGCACAACGGCATTCGCTGCGTTCGTCGGAACGAAGTTGGGCGCGACGACCGCTTCCTCTTCGTTAGCCGTTCCCGGCTCGATAAAGAGTTTCTGGCCCGGCTGCAACGCAGCGGCCGACACAAGCGTAACCGACATCGCCCCGATAGCAGAAGCCGCTCCAAGCGTCGTTGCGGTCGTGCCTTTGCCTTGCAGATTCCGCCCGCGATCGAACGCGATGCCGTCGAACTCGTACTCAGCAGCAACTGCCGTGCCGGTGCCGGACGCCTTATCAAGCTCGCCCGCGGCGCTGCGCTCGCCTTCCCATCCGCCGGTGCCGTTGTTGAGGTTGCCGTTGAGGAGGTAGGTCGCGCCGGCGGCGAAACCTTGACCGGTCGAACCGTCGGCGACCGTTGCGTCTTTGGCCTGATTGTAAACGTTACCGCTGACTTGATACGGCCCGTTGTGCGCGAACTGCGCACCGACAGCACCGAAGACGATCGTCGCGGTTAGTGCGACGCTGTTCACCGATAGGACGTACGCGGCTTCCGCATTCGCGCCGATATCCACGAGAAGCATGGTGCCGCGCGTAACGGTCCACGGCGCGCCGCGACTAAGGCCAGAAAGCGCGGCCAGTGCGACGACGATGCCGGTTCCAGCGTTATTGCCGACGGTCGACGGACCAGCACCGACGGCGATGTTCGTCGAGCCCGTCGTGGCGAATGGCGACGCGAGTTGCGCGCTGCCGGTCGAGATCCCGATCGCCGGGATACCGTCGACGCCCGTCGCGCGCTGACGATCAGCAAGGCCGACGATGTTGAAAAGTTGCGCGACGCCGGCGGTGAGCAATGAGCTACCGCTACCGCCGACCGTTTGCCCATCGCCCTGGTGGTACGTTGCGACCGACGCCTGCGCGCCGGACGTCGGATCCGTGATGACCGAGTTAAGTTTTCCGGCGAGTGCAGACGCGATGGTCGACAGACGTGCTTCCGCGATGCTGTCGACAACGGCGAGCGTCCCCGAAACCCGAGAGTAGATGCCCGAGAGCCATCCGCGAATACCGACCGCACCTGCGGGGGGAACGACGCCAGTTGCGTCGGTACCGTCTAGTGCTGCGCCAGCGGTACCACTGCCAGATGAAGGATTGGCAACATGAACGACGAGCCCGCCGTCGGCATTATAAACGGCCCGAGGGTCTTGCTCGGCTTCCGCCGCTTGCGGCTTTGCCGCACTGGGAATACCGGTGAAATTACTACCGTCGATCACGGGGCGATTACCTCACGGAGCGGCGGACAAAGGGACGCAGCATATCTTTTGCAACGGCTGGCACCGCAAAAGGCTGACCATCGTTTTCCAAGAGCTTGTCTTCGATTTTTACAAGACCGCCCAGACCTGCAACATTCTTACGCCGCCGATTCAGGAATTCGGTTGCGAGGATCGCTGTCGCTTCGCGAATAGCGCTCGGCGTTTCCAGGTCTGGGTAACCGGCAGTGACCGTCAGCATGACGACCTGCGCTGAGAAACCGACCGATTCGATCGCCGTGAGCAACGCGTATGTGCCGAACGCCGCCGCAAGCACTTCGACGTAGCCAAGGTCCGCGTTGAGGTACACGTCCGACGGCCGAAAGGTGCTCGAGAGTTGGTTTGAGGCCACGTACGAAATAGCGTCGAGTGAACGGACGGGTCGATGATACGGGAAAAACTTCGGCGCGCGACCGGTCGGGCGACCGAACCGATGGCGCTCGACGTACTGCATGACCCGGACCGTCTCGCCGAGATACGAATCGACGGCAGTGGATGCCCGTCGCAGCACCACGTCGAGCTCACCTGGACGCAGCGACGAGACGGTAACCGGATCGATATCCGCACCCTCGCCGAGATATTCGTCGGCTTGGAGATACTGCGAGCCGACGTTCACGGCGAGTGACGCGGAAGCGCTTGCCGCGTCGGTCACCGTCGCGATATCGGTTCTGAGTCCGTCCGGAACGACGAAGGCAAGGCGGAGCGCACCGCTTGGATCGACCGCGATCGTGCCGGAGACGATCATCGGCGTCGTGCGTGAACCGCCCTGCGCGGGAAACGTCACGGCCGCAAGACCAGCCGTGAAACCGACGACGGGAGCACTAACGCTATTCGACGGCGCGCAAAAAACACGGCGCACGCCAATCGATGCCATACGTCCTCATTTCGTCTATCGCTGCGCCCGACGCAATTTGCCACGCGAGTTCGGGGTTACGCTCCGTGACGTTCCTTAAGGGACGTTGATCGCGACCATGATCTTCGGGCGCGATCAAAACGTATCCCAAGGTCGCGGAACTTCCGATGAGGGTTGTTGACCGACGACGTTAAGGAGAACTTCGCTGTGAGCGAGCGGACAATAGCATCGCACGGCGCAAAAAGCCGTCGGCTGCGCGTGCGGGAGGCAGATGGTCAAGGTGATTACATGCCAACACGTCGTGCTCTTTGAGCGAATGCTGGCACTTCGGACACGTCACGCCTACCAAGGCCGCAGCCTTCCTTCGCCGCTCGCACGGTAGAGCATAACTTGCCCAACAACACACCAAGACGACAGCCACGATGATGACGAGTCCCAGAACGCAGCAAACGATGTATAGTACGTTCACAGAGACGTCGTCCAGCGCCAGCAGTCCACCGGCCGCGGTGGCGCGACGTCACCTGACCGCTTTGCCAAATCGGGATGCGCCGCGCACCATTCGGCTTGGTAGCGAGCCCGTTCCGCGTCTTTCTCGGCGTTGAGAAGCGCGACGCGCGCGTATACGCCTTCGCGTCGCAGGCTAAGCGTGAAACGCTTCAACGCGCCACGGAGTGAGAATCTCAACGCTTCACGTGGACAGCTTGCGACGGACGATTAGGTACCGCCGACACGGGTCCGGTCGTCGATGGAATGCCGAGCGCGAGGTAGTACGTCTCCGCCGTATCCGGGCCCCAATCTCCACCCTTAAGCCACTCTTTCCGTAGCACGCTTGGTGCCGAGCACGAGCCTGCGCGATATAGATCGACCTTGCGATCAAAGCAGTACAAGCACTGATAGTATTCATGACGACCGAACATGGCAACGTCCTCAACGCGCGGCCGCACACGTTGCCACCGATGCCAAAAGCGACAGACTGGCAACTTTAGTTCTTCCGGCGTCAGTGCACGTCGCAGCTTATCGTAGCTCGAAGCATTGCACTCGCGCTCGCGCTGCAGCGACTCTTTCATCGTTGGTCCGTCCATCAGCGATGTCTCCCCGCATGATCTTTAATTTTCGGCCGTGGTTCCACCGGCAGAATCACCGCCTTCGTTCGCGTTCCCCGCGCCGGGCGGCGGATTATACGGCGTCATGTCCGGGTTCTTAGGCCCAACTCGCTCGCGCGCCGATTCGGCAAACGCGTAGTCGTCGCTCTTGGCAGCCGAGCCGCCGTCGCGTGGACCCGGAAACTGCGGTGTGCCGTCACCCGATTCGTTTTCGTCTGTAAGGACCGCATCAGCCTGTTGATCAAGGGCCTGTTGGTGCTCGCCCGCCTTTTCGCGGATTTCCTTGGTCACGTCGTGGCTCGCCTGAATCCGCGCGGTGACGTCGGCCATCGGCGACTCGTCTTTTGCCGGATCGATCTTCGGCTCGCTAGCCTTCGCTTTGGCGTCTTCGAGTTTCTTTTCGTACTGCGCCGCCGCACGCTCGGCGGTGCCGGGCACGACGCCGCCTTCGTATTTCTCCGTCAGCACGTCGCCGAGCGCCTTTGCGCGCACGATCGATTCGGGTGACGGCGTGTGCGGACGACCATCGGCTTTGACGTCGAGCGCGTAATTTGATGCACCTTCGTACTCGGCACCACGACGACGCTCCGCAACGAGCGCGGCGTTCTCTTTACTGAAGGCGTCGTCGCTCGCGGGATCGCCGCCCAAGCGTTCGGGGTTACGAGAATCTTCCATATTGGTCTCCCAGATGTTGCGGCGAGCGACGCCGTGCGCAAAGGTGATAGGGTTAGGCGCGCGCCTCGGAATGTGTCGCTTCGCGGATCGTGGCGTTACGCGCTGCGATGACGCTGGCTTGCGCTGCGGCGACCGCATCATCGGAGGCGGGCGTACCGGTCACGTCGGTCGGCATCACCAGGCCCGCAAAGCCTGCGGCATTCACTTCGTGATGCACGCGGGTATCCATGAGGCGCGTGCGCATCGCTTCGACAACGGCAACTTCCTCGGGCGTCAGCGCCATGGTAGTTTCGATCGTGCCGGGATCAGCCGCGGGGTAGACTTTGAACCCAAGCATCTCACGCAAATAACGAAGCTGGAAATCGTTTAAGACGCCGACGCCTTCGTGATCGAGGATGACTTCGGCGTTTTCCGGGACGTAAATGCGTTGGCCCGGGCGCGGGCCGACAACTTTGTAGCGATACATGATACGTGCTCCAAGCGCTCGACGCCGGACGCGGTAACGTCGGTCGCTCGGCGCGGTAAGTTCGCGCCAATTCGGCGCGAAAAAGTAACAGTGTGCATCGACGTGCGCGTACGCGATCCTATTGACTGACGGTGATTGTGCAGGGGCCGTCGATGAGCTGCGCCGCCAATGCGGCGGGAACGGGAAAGCGGAGCGAGCCTCCACTTTCACCGACGGGTTCAACGTGCACGAACGCGTGCGCGACGGCGGCGGTATTGGCGTCGTTCTCGACGTCCTTAGCAATGGCAACGCGAATGAAGCAAGTAAGAGTTCCGGCGGTAACTGCCATGAGAATCGGCCCTCCCTGGGACCATGCTAAGCGATAAGGATGAAGCGAAAGCGATTGGGGTTGGTTACGCGGTGCCAGCGCGTTTCGTTACAGAGCGATGCTCGCGCAAAAATTATGTGAGCTTGAGTTGAACGCGCGCGAGCGAAACGGACGGGGCGAGTGCGGCAAGGCCGTACATCGCGAACAAGATCGTCGCTTCGACGAGTTGCCCGTTGACGGCCGTCGGGATGCGAATGAGCGACGGTTCCGGGTCACCGAGGTACGGAATCTCGAAGTCGTTCGTGTTGAGCACGTACACGTCTTGGTAAAGGTGGGGTACGCCACCAGCATCGTTGATCGCGTACGTCCCAAGCGCCATGCCGGGCACCACAAGCACCGGCAACGGACCTTGATCCGTATCGATCGTGCGGACCTTAAAGCCCGGGATGATTTCGGCGTTGGCTTGCTTTTCGTAACGAATGAGGCTGAACTGATCGGCGAACAGCGCCGTCGAGCCCGTCGAGCCCGTGATGATGAGGTCGGCAGAACCGCCCTTATCCCACAGGAAATTCGTTACGTTGTGAATCGCTTTGAGGACGCGCTGGTCGGTCCAGGTTCCCGCCGAGACATCGACCAGGAGCGTGTTTTCCGGCGGCGTCTCGTTGTTTGCGATATAGCGCAGACCGTTGAAGCCATTGGGGTCGAATTTGCCGTCGGCGTTTTGATAGGCAGCGGCCGTTTGCGCAGCCGTCGCGCCCGCGCCGCCGTGCGCGGCGTCGTTAAGTGTTGCCTGATAGCGCAGAATCTCATTCTGTCCGTCGCGGGCAAGCGTGAGAAGACCGCCGTTGATTTCGCGGCCCATCAGGTCAGCCGATAGGCCACCCGCCGCGGCGCCAGCGAGCGACGCTTTGATCGGCAGCGTACGACGCTGCGCGAACACTGCGATGTTCGTGGTGCGCTGGTTGTACGAGTTGGCGTCGTCCGCGACGAAGCCGGTTTCCGAAATCGTATTCGGATCGCTCGTCTGCGTGTACGCATTCCACTGCGCCCAGGTGTGCGACATGCCGTTCGCGGGGACTTTCCGAAAGACGCCCCAAATCGGAAACTGCCGCACGAACAGCGGCGTGATCGTGTCGGCGAGACCCTGCACGACGAGCGGCGACGTCGTGTCGGACGTTGCAATAACGCCCGCCTTGGTGGCGATTTTGTCGAGGGCCTTGGACTTGTAGCCTGCAATGAAGTGGCCGCGCGGGAGATCAGCCTCAATCTCTTTGTAGAGCATGTGGGGCGCAATAAGGGTGTCCATGATGACGGGAGCCTCCGAAATAAAAAGAGCCCGTCCGAAGACGCGCTCTTGCAAAAATGGTGCGAGTGGCGTGGCGAGCCGTTTTGCTAAACGGCGTTATCCCGTGCGCTCGATGCCCTCATGGACGTCGTTGCCATGCGTTTACCAGCCTCGCGAGCGAGGTCATGGTTCGATAGCGTCCATGCGGTTTTCGGTACGAGGGATGCGCTCTCGTCCTCGGTGTGGATTCCGCCCGGGTTGGCAACACTGCGCCGTCCGACCGGAGTATCTCGGAGGTTGTCGAGCTTCTGCTGGAGATCGGCCGTCTCACGAAGGAGGTCGGCTTTTTTGGCTTCGAGGTCGGTTGTTTCGCGCTGCAAGGTCTCGCCAGCGCGTCGTTCATCGGCAGTTGGTTCGACCGATTTACCGATGGCCGATGCCGCCGAACGCGTTTCGTCATCGTCGTCGTCGCCGCCCAAGGCAGCATCCGACGGCAAATCGTAATCGGTCGGCAGTAACGATTTCATCGCTTTGTGCGCCTTGACGGCGTGCTGCATCGAGTCTGTACATAGACCGTGCGCAATGCCGCGCTTAATTGCGCGCATCGCCTTCACGACCCGTTTCTGTTTGGGCTCTTCCAGAATCGCAAGACTTGCATCGGCAGCGGCGTCGTTATCGCCGTCGTTATCGGGATCGGCGTCTTTCGTCACGGCAACGGGGGCTGCGAGCGCGTGCGCAGGAGACGTCGTGGCATCGGTCGCGACCGCTGCTACGGGCACGACTTCGGCCGGCGCAGCTAGGTCGACGGCGATCGCATCGGATGCGGGCGCGGCAAGCGGAACGCTCTCGGCGTGCGCCGCAGCGTCACCAAGGGCGGTAATTGCCGCCGCGTCGTCGGTTGCCGCCGCCGCGTCGGCTGCGGGCGCTGACGCGACGCTCGGCACGACCGGGGACGTTTCCGTACCAGGCGTCGTCGTTGGGCTCTCGACGACCGCAGGCGCGGCTAGCGGAGCATCGGCAGGCACATCTGCGGGAGCGAGAACCTCGGCAACCTGCGGATCGGCGTCACGCACATCGGCAACGGCCTCAGCCACGGCAAGCGCCGGGTCGACCCTGGTCGGCGGAGCGGTCTCGGTGCTGACTTCGGCTTCATGACTCTCGGGCATCGCCGAAAGCATGCGCCGCGCTTCGGGATCGCCGAGAAGCGATTTCTTCAAAGCAAGCCGGATCGTCGCATCTTTGAGCGCTGATTTTCCGATGCGCTTGACGAGTGGCTCGATTGCGTCGTGCAGCCCCCGCGTCATATTCCAAACCGACTGCGATTTGAGCGCCTGCGATTTCGTATACGCACGCGGGTTTGCCGGAATGCCGACGAGCGAAATCTCGAGAAGTTCGAGGTCGTGGACGATGAGATCCGGGAACAGCCACGACCAAAAATCGTCGTCGTCTTCCGGTTCGACGATATCGAAGTCCTTAAAGATGCCGCCGATCGACCACGCGAGTTTCGTGCCGTTGAAAATGTGCTTCCACGATTTGAGCGCACGGGGGTTCTCTTCATCGACCATGGTCTCGATATCGAGATCGACGACTTCACCAGAATCCGCCGCACGCGTGTGCAGTGATGCCGCAACGCACGTACCAAGGACATCCTCGGGCACGACGTATTCGTGATTCAGCCACGTAACAAGGCCTTTGGCTTGCGTGAGCATCGACGCTTGGCACTGCGCGTCAAGAATATCGCCCTGACGATCTTTGACGTTCGATGATGCTGTGCCGCCAATAAACTTTTGCTCGACACCATCGACGATCCGCGTAAACGCTTTCGTCGAGTCAGACACGATCGAGAATCTACGCGGATCGTTAGGATCGACGTGCTTGGGCCGCTCGATGGCACCAGGACCGGGCTTCGCCATGCGGGCCTCCCATAAGGAAATCAAAACGCCGCCCATGACGAGCGGCGTACGTAGCGTGTTGAGGTTGTCGGTTAGCGGCGCCCGGCAGCCGACTGTTGGGGACGGATGTGCGTCGTCGTTGTCGACGGGATCATCACCCGCGTTACGCTGCCGCGCTGCCAGCCGGCTTTGAGCATTGAGGCATCGTCGAGTACGTCGATCGATTCGCCGGGCCGCAGCGCGAGAATGACCACGTTGCGGCGACCGAGTGCATGAATGTGCCGTTGAAGCTCGGGTAGGACCGCATCGATCACGGCATCGTCGGCACTACGGACCACCACAACGTCGCCATCTTTGATGCTTGCGCACTCGATCGCATCAGAGACTTCAACCGTTGGTGACCACCGGTATCCCTCTGCAGCATCGTTTTCGTGCCGCCCTGATACACGGGGCTCGTCGCGATCGGCAGACACGAACGCTTCCATTTCGTCGTCGTCCGCCTCTGCTGCTTGAACGTGTTCGCTGGCCTGCGCCGTCGCATTGCGCGCTGCGACTTCCTCTCTGGTCGGTCGTCCCACAAACACTCCCTTTACTTTTTCGGCGTGCCGGAATCGCTCGCGGGGTCGTCCGGCGGATCCGCATTGCCGCCGGCATCGTCGTCGAGCAACTGATCGCGTCCCGGTGCGGATTCGTCGTCCGGCTTATCGCCGAGCGCCGAACCACCGCTCCATGGGCCCTTGGTCGGAATGAACGGCACGTCGCCCCACGGGACATTCTCAAGGCCGTTGCGCACGCGAATCTCGTTCGGCACGAGCGCCCCCATCGCAATGTGTTTGGCGTCTAGGTCGGCCTGGTCCATCGCGTCGCGCGCGTTGAGATCGGCGATCCGCAAACCATGGTTCTCGTCGAATTCCATGACGAGTTCGGTCGTCAGAAACTCTTCGATCAGCGCACCGAGCGAGCGGTGCCCTTCGTCGGTGAGTGCCTGTTGGTGCCCACCGGTATCCTTGTGCAAATTTGCCGTAAGGTTGAAGACGCCGAGGTCGAGTTCGAACGCCGCCGCAATTTTCGTTGCGACCCAGACGCGATATTTCTCGCGCCCGAGGTCATCGGGCTTGTACGACATCGGAATGAACGCGGCGGACCGACCACCGTTTTCCGCATCGCCTCCGCCAATAATTGCGATCGCGCGCCGACCCTCGATTTCCGCTGCCCAATACTCCCGGAATTCCGCGACCTTCGCATCGGGAACGTTACCTACGTCGATTATTCCGCCAGGCTGCGTCTGTTGCAGCATCTGGTAGTCGAAATCGTCGCCGTAGAGATCGCTTTCGATGGAGCGAACGGCGGTTTCTACGGGCGACCAGCCGACCGAGGAGTACGTCGTCGGCGTTGCCATGATGTAGATCATGTCGTCGTTCGTCCACTCCGCCACGATTCGGCCGTTGAGTACCTGGCGATACCGAATCGCCTTCGGGTCGGAGCCGTCCCATAACGCATCGGGAACGATCGTCGCACCGTCCACGGCATGAACCTGTGCGATGCTGCCCGAGCCATCACCGCGGCCCAGCAGACGCACTTTTTCGATGCAGCCAGAATCAATAACGAGCACGTCTTCGAGCACTTGATCGAGAATGGTGCGAAACGACTCGCGGCGCGGATTGGGCGTCCGCAGAAGCGCCATGACGGCATTGACGACTTTGGGGTTCGCGGGCGCCGAGGGATCATCGGTACGCACGACATGCCACTGCGCTTGCGAAATCTGTCGCTTGCGACGATTGATCGCGATACGGACCCATTCGTTCGTTCGTGACCACGAGCGTAAGAGCGACGCCGGCTTGCGGCCCTGCTGATGCTGGCGCCCGAGGATTTGTGACCGAGCGAGAACCGATAGTGGACTGACCAGAGCGCTCGAAACCGACTGTGCGCCCTTGCTAATCCGCTGTGTCCCGCCGCGAAGCTCCGCCTCGGCCGGAATGCGCACGATGGTTGCAAGCGGTTGGACCGGCGGACGCTCCTCGAAGGACGGCATGCGGGGACGCCCTCCTGCGAAAATCGGGTCACCCCGCGATGTGGTTTAGCGGCGCGGCCGCACAATGACGGTCGACGACGGCGACGGCGACGGATGTGCGTCGGTTGCGACCGGAGCGTTAACCTGCGATTGCACGGGTGCCGGCGTAGCTATCGTTTTCGGCGCGCGCAAGACAACGCGTTCCGCGAGAACCGACTCCGGCGGAGCCCTGCGTTTCGCACTGACCGACGTGAACGAAAACGTGCTCTCGTGCTGCGTTTTGGCGAACCACATCGCAATGGCAAGCGACATCACGCAGTCTTTGACGAGCCCTTTATCGTCGCGCTCGTAGAACGACATTTCATCGCGCAACGGCGGAATATCCGGCCAGGCGACTTGTCGTAGCGACAGCGCCGTTTGCAAATTCGTGAGCAGCGCATCCTTCTTACCGCCGCCGGCGAAGTTAAAGCCCTCGGCCCGCATATTCGGATCAAGTTCCTTGAGGTCGTCTGTCGCGACGTCCCCAATGCCGGTCGAATCGAACTTCGTCGTGCGCGCGCCGTACTTATGGTCGCGCCGGATCATTCGCGCAAAATTGAATTTCCAACCGCGCTGATGGAACCGCTCAAACTCAACGACAAGAAACGGCCGGACGGAAACGTCAAGCGTAATACCGACTGTCCAGTCCTTTTTGTCCGCAATATCCCAGCCAGTGATGTATTTGTGGTTGGGATACCGCTCGCGCCAACACGGCCCGGTACCGCCATCTTCTTTCGCGTCAGGGAAGAGTTCCGCATGCGATACGAGGTCTTCATCGTCACGCTCGTGGACCACGAGCATTGCGTCGTACGCATCTTGGTACGCTTCGGCAAGGTCTTCGGGCGGAAAGTAGTCACCGCCGCCATCGATGATCGCGCCTTCGATGGTCTGCTGACGCATGCGCGGCGACATGCGCTCGATATTTTTCAGAACGCGCTCTCGAGGGATGTACGTGTTTTCGAGCGTGTTGCCCGACTGCGCGTAGAGATCGGGGTCTTTGCCGGTCAGCGCGCGCAAGAAGAAGCGGCCGTATTCGTTTCGGCCGTTCCCCGTCGATGTGTACGTGATGCGGCCGGCGCGGTCGACTACACGGTTGAGCAACACGTTTTCGCGGATCTGGTCGAAGCGCTTGGCAAACGCCGCCTCGTCCATGTTCACGCGGTCGTACGTATGACCGAGAATATGTTCGCCGTTGCGCGTTAGCGACCGCGACTCAAGAATCGCACCCGTTACAAACGTTAGTCGCGGAAACGGCGAGACGGTCGACGACTTGACGAGCCACTGCGCCTTGGGCGCTTGCAGCAGACCGCTCGCCTTGGACCACACGATGCGCGCCTGGTCGGCCGTATTAGCAGTATTCAGAGCATGGTACGGCTCGTGCTTGCGCAGCATCGCATCGAAGATCGCTTGCGTCCAGCCGTCACGATATGTGCAGGCGTGGATCAGGTCGACGGCAGCGACCGAGGACTTTCCAAAGCGATTGCCGGTGGTTAACGCGTCCTCGTCGCGATCCGCCTTAGCAAGCCACGTCTCTTGACCGGCATGCGGGTCGAAGTTGAGAACGTAGCGCGCAAACCCCGTCTTATCGTAACGGAATTCCGGCAAGCGTTTCATGAACCGATCGCGAGCCGCTGCACGGTCGAGCGAGGTTTCCGCCACGCGTTACCTCTCCGGCTGATCGATCTCCGGCTCCGACTTCTGGGAAGCCTGCTGCGGTCGTTCCTCGGGAAACACGCTGAGTGCATCGACCAGCCGCTCTAGCGCATTGTCGCCCTTGGTCGGCGCGTCGAGGCCGAGAAGCTTATCGATTCGTTCCCGCGCCTTGATCGCGTCGGCAATCGCGCTGTCGGTGAACTTGAAGTTCGTGGCGTTCCGAGGTCTGCCGTCGTCGTCGCGGGCGACGTCCCCACGCATCGACGCGAGCGCAAGCTCCGTGATCTCATCGTATCGAGCACTCTTGCCCATCGCCTCGCGGAACAAGTGCATGTATGTCGCGACCGAGCGCGCACGCTCCGATTCACGCTGCGCACCGAGCTCGTCGGCCCGGCGGGCCTCTTCCGCTCGAAGATACCGCGTGACCGTCTTCGGGTCGAGATCATGTTTCACGCCGAGTTCCCGGACGGTTAATCCGCGAAGAACCGAATCCAGGAACACGTCATTTTGGACGTGGAGCTGACGCGGCGTTCGCCGGACGCCCTTGCCGTTGCCAGTTTTCTTCGTCGTCGTACGCGTGCGACGGGTACTTTGTGGCACTTTGGACGCGCTCGTCTTTGACATGGATCTAACTCCGAGGAAGACCACGGCATCGTCCAACGCGTAGGCAGGCAAGTGGCGCGCATTTCGACTACCAGATAATGATGAGGATGAATTCTGACGACTATATCGACCGGTGGGCCGAGATCGAGGCCAAAAAAGAGCGTAACTTCCACGTCGAACAACATCGTACGAGTAGGGAGTTAGTGAGTAGCAGCCCGATCCTCATTATCCACGTCACGTGTCGTTGCGGGCTTTCGTACACGACCAAGGACGGCACATTTGCAACCGGCAACGCGGCTTTTTTCGAGCTAATGGAACACAAGACCGCTTGCACGCACCCTTGAAAGCCTGGAACCGCACATGCCAAGTATCGACTGGCCCCGACTTATGGCCGAGCCCCTCGCTCTTGAGGCAATCGACGCACTGAGGCGCCTGGCGCAGCACCTTGAAGAACAAAGCGGCGTGCCGCACGACATCGCGTTCGAGTCTGGAGAACTGCGATGCACTCCGCGAATCGCTATTGGCGCACCGCTAGAAACACCGGGCTTACACGATCGCGCGATCATCGCGTCGCCCGAAGACCTGCGCAAAAGCGGCGCGCTTCTATTTCTCTGGCAAGCCGATCCCGGACCATCTCGCCCGTCGTATCGGTATCATTACTTACGCCGACACGCCCCCGGCTTAAGATACTTGCGCGGCGCAGCGGATCGGCAGCGCTCAAGGCCTTCATTTCCATTGTCGTTTACATCGTCAGATACATCGGGTTTAAGCGCTCCTACGGCAACTTGCGCCGTGTCCCTGGGAACGTGTTAGCTCTACCTTTCGGTGTGCGCGGCCGCTTCGGATCGTCGGCCATCGGAACGATCCTCCCTCAACTCTAAGGTCAGCGACAAAATGATCGGAACGTCGTGCGGCGAGAGCGCTTTCACGACGTGCTGGAATAGCGCGTCTTTCAGGCGTTGCTCGATCGGAAGTTGCTCGTACGGCACGAAGCAGGTATGCGTTTTGGCCTCGGCGTCTTTGACGTCGCCGTATTTCCAGCCAGCGGCGGCTTTTTCGGCTAGCCAGCTCTCATGCGAGGCCGAAGGCGGCGCGTCGGGATTGTCAAGTGAAAACCGAACGCCGTTGATTGCCGACTCGCGTTGCCAACCGGGTGCATCGGGCCAAGGAATCTGCGAATGATCGCCGAGGGTCTCGCAGTACGCGCGGTTCGCCTCATGGCAGACGGCTGCAATCGCTTGAATGGTCACGAAACGCTCCTAACTCGGCAACAAAATCGAGACCGGCGCGGCGACGTTTCGAACCATCGCAAATTGCGGTCGATTGTCTGCGGTTCCTGTACGCAGCGCGCCATCTAAAGACTAGGCTCCGTCGAAGACGACCGGTGTGAACGCGAATCCGTCTAGCGCACCGCTCTTGTCAAGGGAGAGATCAAGGTCAACGTCGTGCCGGGAGTCATCGTTGTGCATCATCTGGAAAACGACGAACAATAACGCCAGCGGGATCGCACTGAGAACGCGATTGATCTTACGCATGCTCACGGTATTTCAGCGACCGTCACTTCGACGTGCTTCCCGCGAATGTACGTCCGAAAGGTCGTGGGCGCACCGCCCGTGAGCCCGGCTATGGCGGCTAGGAGCTGCCCGGCCATCCCGAATAACGCGAAGACATTGAGGCCCTTCATACGGAGTTCGCCTTGCGCTGCCGATTACGCCGATGCACTTCGACTTCGCTATGTTCCAGTTCGACCTTCGCGAACTGGATGGACTCGACAACGTGCTTCGCACCGCGCTCGAGATGCTTGACGAACTCTGCCTTCACGGCGTCGGTGAGCTCGAGGTCGCACGACACGTCGGCTTGGAGAGTAAGGCGAAGATCCACGTTTTGCTCCTGGTTTCCAGCGCACGGTAAACGAGAAATCGCGGTCGGTCATCGCGTAGGCCAATGCCACGAAAGCGGGTTGTATACCGTCTCCGCTTCGCGCGTTTCGCCGCCATCGTAAGTACCGCTCGTTACCCACTCGGTCATCGAGTTATTCTTTTCGGTCATGACCTTGGTGATATCCGCAGACATATTGTCGAGCTGAACCATCTGCCCGATGTACTCGGGCCCACCGCGCGCAAGATCGTCGTTCGACCCGTCGTAGTAGACCCGCAAGTTCACGGCGTTGCCCCAAACGCGCACGACGAGAGCTGGCCTAATCGTCTTGCCATCACGTAGAACGAAATGAACGATTCGGCCCACCGAAATGGGCTGCGAGTTTGCAAATCTCGCGGTGACGCGAGCCTCGATATCGGCCGAGTTGTTTGACATGATACGTTCCTTTCTTGAGGGAACAGATAGGTTGAATCACCGCAACTTGCGACGCGACTTCGCCGCGCCGTTCCCGCCCCGCTGGCGGCGCTCGCAGTCTCGCGCTCCACGACACCTACGCTCGCGACCATCGCCCGTCGGCAACGTGAAGTCGGGCGCTCCGCAATCGACGCAAGCGCTTTTCTGTTGTCCGCGCTTCGCGGACGATCTCGACTTTGGGACGCGGCCGGAAGTCAAGAGCATCACTTTCGCCCTCGTCATCACCGCCGCTGGAGTACGCTGTGGCAACGCAGCACGCGCCGCGACTGCGCCGCCGGGCCCGCTGTATGCCTCACGTAACACCGCGAGCTCTTCAGCACTCCAGGGCGGGTATTTTACCACGACGGCGTTGCTGTGAAGGCTTTGATGTACGCCAGACGCATGCGCACCTCGCAGATCGAACGAAGATCACGATAGGTCAAGATATCACCAACCGGCAGTATTTGAGACGAAGCTCGGCTCTCGGGAATTAGGATTCCGTGCACGGACCTCTCCTCGCTCGCTCGCGCACGAAATCTCGCGTCCGCGCCGCATCGAGCCGCGCTCGCGCAATAAACGCCGCAAGCGACCGCCGCGGCAAGGCTTGTCGAAACTCGAAATCGTGCTCGGCGAAGAGCACCTCGGCACAGACCACCTTGCGCTTCTTCAGCCACATTTCGACCGTCGCATCGCGCACGAGACCTTCGAATGTCGGGGGCACGAGGAATCAGGCCGTTTTCGGCCGGCGCTCTTTGCAGGCCGAGTAAACCGAGTCCTGGTAACACGCGATGCGCGCGATGAACGCATTGATCCGCAGCTCGATCGGGAGCGCGTGCCGAGGAACCGAGGTTTCGACTCGCAAGCCGTGCTCACGGAAGGCGCGCGCCCACGCAGCTCGCTCGTAGCGATCCCATTCGTCGTGTGTCGTGATCCGGTCAGACGAAATGACCTGCGGTGTAACCTGCGCGATGACGGGCGCGGCAAACGCGGAGGCGGCGATGTCCATCAAACAGCCTCCTCCCAGACGAATCCATGCGCAGCGCGAGGGTGACCGCACGTCGTACGCTCGCAAACGTCGGTCGCGCCCCGGAAAATCTTGCAGGGCTTGCGGCGGTCGCGCTCCTCGCGCTCGTACATCGTGATCGCGGTTGGACCGTCGGCGCAGACGAGCGCGGGACGCGCGCCAACGGGATCGGCGTCGAGAATGCGGTCGTATGCGTCGCGCTTGATGTCCGTGCGAAGGCCGCGACCATTCATGGGCGCCTCCACCGCGCGAGCCGCCGCCGACGCGCGGCCTAGCGCAAAATATCGAGCAGAGCGGGATCGTCGAAGACGTTCGCCCGCCCGCCTCACGTAGTCCTCGAACGGTTAACGAAGGTACTTTCCACTCGACTCCTTAGGCCTCGCGTGCACATACCGAGACGTCGTCGCGAGCGAATCGTGGCCGAGCGTGTCGCGCACAAGCGCGATCGGCGCGCCGCGCTCAAGGGCGTGCGTTGCATGTGAATGCCGAAGGAAGTGTGGCGAGACGGGGACCTCTATGCCAGCGCGTCGCGCAGCTCCGCTCACGATCCGCCAGACGGTCGCCGGATCCAAGGCACCGTTGCGGCCGGCAAACATTGGCGCCTCAGGTAACGCCTCGCCGCGAAGAGCCGTGATTGTCGCCCACGTCTCCCTTGAAATTCGGACGGTCCGTGTTTTCTTTCGCTTGCCGAGCACGGTGAGAAACGCGCCGCCGTCGTCAGATTCGGCCGCGTCGCGCCATCTGAGACCGCAGAGCTCAGCACGACGGAAGGCTCCCTCGTAGAGCAGATTGATGAGCGCCAAGTCGCGCGGGGAGGCCGGAGCCTTACGCAACCGCTTGACCTGGCGTTCCGACAGAATGCGATTGGCGAGGCCATCGCGGCCCTTCGGAATTATGAGGGCCGCTCCGACGTTGAACGGAGCAGCGCCGGTCTTATGCGCAAATCGCAAAAGGCTTCGAACCGCGCCGATCGTACGAGCTCGAGATGACTCAAGACCCGTCAGCGAATCGGCGAACACCTGAAGGTCCGCCAACGTGATCGCTGCGATTGGCTTGTCGATGGTAACGCGCAGCCGAGCAACGTCGCTGCGGTACGCCCGGGTCGTGTGAATCGAGCGCCCATGTAGCCAGAGTTCAATTAGTGCATTATCGTTGCATCGGTCGCCTATAGACGCGAGCGCGACGATCGGCGTCGCACGTTCAATTGCGTCCATCGAGCCGTTCCCAGCCTTCTTATAGCGGCACATTCGCTTGCAACATAACAGAGTTTATCGCGCCGTTTGAGGCAAGTTATCTCGTGCGTTTCGGAGAAGTATTATCGCGCAAGCGATGGACACTATTTACGACAGGGCAGCGCGGCACGCACTCGAAAACATCACCGGATCTGAGTACGAGTCTGTCCGCGACACACTAAGAAATCTACGAAGCGGCTTCTATTCCGCCGAGGAAATCGACGCGATATTCCAAGCCGACAGCCGTTCCAGGATCGGCCTCGAAACGGCATGGGCGGTCATGCACATGCGCGACGCCATCTTCGCCGGTGAAGTATTGCGGGCGGCGTTCAACATTGGCATCGCCCCGAGCGCAGACCGTTCACTAAACATGGTCCGAGATGAATTGGAGCGAACTCTTCGAGAATTTATTGACGTCGACATGAGTCCGACACTCGGCGCGGAGGCGGAAGGCGCGGACGGCTGGATTCGATTCAAAGAACCGCTTAAGCTTATTCGGACGACCTTGGGCAAAGGCAACCGGGAAATCGTAGAGACCGTAGAGACCACGATCGACCAACAAGTTCCGCTGGAAATCGGAACGACTAGCGCGCCCAAAACCTTCAGCCAAATGCAGCGCTTCGGCGCGCTTGCGCGCTGGCCGTACAACTCGCGCAGGGTGTTCCTGTTTTTCGCGCCGGAGCCGCTCTAACTCCGCAACGTCCCGGATCTGTTAGCGCGTATCTGCTCGCCCGCAAAACTTCTACCGCGGCATCAGCCCGTCGGCGCGAACCCGAGACTCGCGAGCAGATCGGCATGCTTCTTGCGCGCGCCGGCCGCCCTTGCGTCGAAAACAGCCGACCGAAACTCGCGGAACCGTGGCTCGCTGCGCTCGCCGCGCTGCATCCAGACGTGGTAACTTCGCACCGAAATAGCCGCCGCTTCGCACGCCTCTTGGACGTTTTTGCCGAGCCGGAGCGCAGCGAGAATCACTTGCGCGCAATCGGGGTCGAGCCGCGAATTATTCGCCACTGAACCCCCGAACGAAAAAACGGCTGCTTTCGCCGCCGCTGTCAACATGCACACAAGATGCGCGGAAGATGCAGACAACATTCGCACTAGGTGTCGTCGTCGCTATCGCTTCGCACCCACATGATACCATGGAACCTTGATCTCGTCGATTAGGCCGCGTCTTCGCTCTCGCGACGATCGCGATCACGGATGCGGGCGCCGTCTTTATTATGCGCGTTCGTGACCAGCGCGATGCGGGCAGAACCACGGAACGTTCGTAGCGTTTTGCCCTGCTCGTCGCCAATTCCGTAAACCGCGAAGTTGGGGAGCGCCTTGCCCCATTGCAAGTGGTCGATGCGCTCGAGTGGGTTGGGAATGCGCTTCTCCAAAGTAACAAGCTTGACGTGCTGAATCAGAACATCGCGCGCTTCGCCGCGCCGCGAATAGTAAAACTCCGCTTCACCCCGCGTGAGCCCGTAGACGATGAAACGTCCGAGGTGCCGCTGCTCGATTGGACCGTCGGGAGCGAGAGCAACGCTGGACTGAGACTGAGACTTCGCCTGCTTTGCCTCGCCGCCGCCGTTGCCGCCGCCGCTACCTCCCGACACGATCGAGTCGCCGTTCCGCGAAACGACGTGATTCGCGCGCGGCCGCTGTAGCATCGCGGGGACGACGCGGTCGTCGCGCTCGAGCGGTTCAGCGTACGTCGGGAGATCGCGCGCCGGGTCGTAGCCGGCCCGCGGCTCCGGCGTGGCGCTCGCAAATTGTTTGAAGTACGCAGGAGGGAAGCCCCAGATCGGATCCTCGACGAACTCCTCCGTCGAGCCATACGAGCCGCCGATCGCAACGCCGTCGACGACGAGCGAATCTGCCACCGGCGCAAGCGCGGCCGCGATCTCGTCGACGTCAGGCTCGTAGTCTGCGGCCATACGCACGTGCTGCCATTTGCTGCTCACTGAAAGGCGAGATGCTCCCTCGGCGAAGAAACGCGCCGCCGTTGAGAACGGTTCTCCGCCCCCCGGCCAACGGTCCTATAGCGCGATGCGGACCGGCAGCGGCACCGTGACCTATTTTTGGCGGGCGCTGCCCATCCGTCGCACGGCTGCAACGACGGCTACAGCCCGGGAGACGCCAAGTCGCTCGGCCAGAGCGTCGAGTTGGGCAAGCTCGTCCGGAGCGAGCCGAATACTGACGTGCCGAGCGACCTGCCCGGGAATGCGAGGGGGCTTGCCGACGTTGCGCTGTTGCACCCGGTTATCGTAGCACGATTTGCACCCAAAAAAAGCCCCTCCCACTACCCACCTGGCCCCGTTGTGGCCCCACAAATCAACAGCATGAATCGTAAAAGTGTTACGCTGTAAGGAAATGTCTAACGCCAGATAAGCTGACTGTTAATCAGCGGGTCGTTGGTTCGAGTCCAACTTCGGGAGCCACGCTATCTCCTCAATGAATGATGTGGAGATGCTGCGAGAGATCGATGTTTCCGGTGCGAATCAGCAGGTGGTATTC